>Ga0210059_1001445_pt1 | contig 35733 bp, 17 predicted proteins | sample Ectturendosymbi2_FD_188042 | JGI IMG/M metagenome (GOLD analysis project Ga0210059, IMG submission 188042) | Ecteinascidia turbinata endosymbiont from Florida, USA - Sample 2 (SPAdes) (version 2) | ecosystem: Host-associated > Tunicates > Ascidians > Unclassified | place: Key West, Florida... | reverse complement strand
ACACAAATATTGCCAAACCAATTTCTTATTATTTAGTTTCCACTAACAATCGGGTATGCAGGAATTCGTTTCCTAATCGCCACTTTCGGAAAGTGTGACATGACATATCAACTCTGAAAGCAGGCTAAATTCACTGACTGGAAACAAAACCAGATAGTCAGAAAATTTCAGGATTTACTTGGAAAACGGACTGTATTTTGTCAATCTGACCTACTTTTAGGTTAAAGGCGATCTGCTGATACGAGAGAAAATCTCGTACCCAAGCGAAATTAGCGAAATGTCAGTTTACATCTCGGTCTTAAGCAGGTAGCGAGTGAGTTAAATCAGGCGCTTACATTCCACGCAAGCTTTTAGATCGCGCCGCCAAAGCAATTTCTGGGAAGTGGAGTCAAGTAAATTGCTGGATTGATTTGCCCAGACTCCGAGCAGTGTCGCTGCATCAGCGAAAGCGCTATCATCTCACCTGCAAGACGCGGGCGTTGTGATTCCTGTAGGCTATCCTGATCAGCTGCTCGTTCGGCACGTAGGTTTGCCAGGGTGAGATTGGTGGTATTCCGAAAGCGATGCGAACTGTGCAAGATGCATGCTGAGATTTTAGCGATGCGATTGCACTCGATTTTAATCGATAAGTTTGCAAAACTCAGTACTGAAAAGCAGCTGAGAATGTCGCCAACAAATCCCATAAATGATAAAAGTATTCTTCTCGCTGGCACGGTATAATTTTTTGAACACCACAATTTTTACCAGGCGTTAAGGAGATAAATAATCTTGCGAATTGCGTGTTCCAACCTTTAGCCCAACCTGTTAATGACGATTGTTTAAAGGCAACAGCGCAGAGACGCTTATCTGCTCCGAAGAGATGCAGAGAAAAACTTCACAATACTGCAATTCTAGCATTTAGGGAACTCAGATTGGTCACAAAGCGAAGAAATAGAGCTTGCAGTTGAAGCCAAATAATGTTCTGGCGCGTGGTTTTCGATTTTAAGGAACCAACAGAAAAACGCGGAGCCGCATTCAGCGAAAATTTGAAAAATGGCCACCATTAACTGCCAGTTAGGGGATGCCAATTGCAAATAGGGACCGGAACCACCGTTTCCTCAATGGCGACAACCTCTAATTGCTACCGAAGAGCATTATAGGTTTCAGATAAAATATTGCCATCCACACTGCCAACTTTTCAACTTTCGAAGATGAGGATTTGGGAACAAAAATTTGCTTGACAACTACTGAAATTTTGCGATCGCACATTTGCTAGCGTGCAAGATACTGCGGTGCGTGCAACAATCTTGAACACTATAGCAGTCAGCCAGTAATATTCAACGACGTTAGCAACGACGTAATTTCTTAATTCTTAATACTTCTGAATTCTGAGTGATTGCATGGAATACCCGAAAACAAACGTTGATTGCGCATGTTTTGTGAAAAACCTCACGGTAAGCTTCACCTCTATCGAACAGAATTGCACGTGCTGATGAAATCAGGGTTCTAATAACGTAGCTGGCGCGTTTGAGCAATACGAAAGTGATTAGTTTGTACTCTGCCATCAATTTTCCTTATCCAACCTAAAAAGTTTTTATTTTATTTTAAGATATTAGGAGCTTTCTGTATATTCAACGCCATGGTTTCTAGATCACAGAAATAGAAAATCCTAGACTTGAATAACACGTGCGGTTATACGGTTGTCCGCGCTTGTTTTGCACGTTGGAAAAAAGCTGAGGCAATGTAAATTTTCAAGTGGCACAACAGAGAATGGCCTGTTTTGAATTTATGGATTGAATTTTGCTCTAGTTACTTGGAAATGCAACTCATCGGCGAGCAGACGGGTAGGTGGCAGAGTTTTCACCCACGCTTGAGAATAATATGCACCAACATAGCTTACTTGCGCTGTTGAGAAATCGTTGGAGTTTGGCGCAGTGCGGTGACAGGGTGCTGATGCGGCTGTACAGGCCACAGCTTGCCAGTGTTTTCAGTTGCTTGTTCATGCTTTGCCACCAGTCCTCTTCCGAATCTCGAACCATCAGCAAAATCTATTTGAATGGCAAATAACGAGATTAATATCTTTCCGGAAAAAAAAGTTTCAGGTCCGAAATGGAAAAAAATGGACTCTCGCCGCAACGCAAATAAGATTGGCTTTTTGATATGGGGAAACAACACAACCGATTAACAACAGAAAATGCGTGAGATACGTTATGCAACACAGACGATAACTTGTTTACAGGTAATCTTCTAACATTTCTCTTTACGCCATGTGAAATCACGACAGAAAATGGCGCATTCGCGCTATAAAAGTTTTGTGCAATGCTGGACCTCGTTGGCTGGAGCCAAAACGAGATCAGCGAGTCGTCGAAAAAAGGTAAACCATCACGCCAGTCCATTCATATCGATGATAAGAGAGGCATTGACAAAGCCAGAACCAGCTTTTTAATATTTCTGGACTATTTCCGAGCTGACCTTTTGGTAAGTCTAGCTCCAGTAGCTACCTGCAACTGAATTGTAGAGGAAGTCACGTGACCTGCTCATCCTACGCACGAACCACGCACCAATCACAACAGTTAGCTTTTCGTTTCAACGGCGAAGCGTAAAGGCTTTCAAAGCGTAATCTTCAAAGGCTTGAACGTTTCTTTACAAAACATCAGTGCCTATGTCTCCGCACAATGAAGGTCCTTAAATTTGGGGCAAACGGGAGCAAATTTAATAAATAAAAAAGTAATAAAAAAAGGCAATTCACAACAGTAGTACCACTCTTAACGTAAATAAAATTGCAAGAAAGACCTGTCGGTTTCAAAACAAGTTAATATGCCGTTTCATAGACATTCAAACATACCTTCGCGTCTGGAAAAGCCTTGTGCATCTCCTCCCAATAATAGCAGGCCGGCACATCACACGTGGCGTCCACTGAGGAGTACATTCTACGGAAGTCGTCCGCCGTTCCACCAACCGTCATAATCTTCATCCACTCGTCGTGAAGGTACTCAAAATTTTCTTCCGAATCGTAGACGGTGTAACCAAGCATCGAGAGAGCGGCTGTTATTGACTTTGTGCCGGTTTTCGGCATGCCAGCTACGACAATTTTCATCTTCGTCAATGCAGATTTTTGTGCTATTACAGACTAAGCAGATGGTAGAACTGCAAAAATGGAAGATTTAGAAGCAAATATGAACTCATACCACTTTGATGAAACCTTGCCTGCAAGTACATTGCGGCAAACGGCAAAATTTTATTCTACCCTAATCTTTAACTGTCGGGCGCAAGTCCCACAAATTTAGAATACAATTGAAAGTGAGCAGCACTTCCAATGGTGTGGCGTTTCAGCAAACGAACGCGTGTGGTGTCCAGTCACCAAATCCCCACTTTTCATTTACATGTCATAACTCAGAGTCAGATTGAGAGAGTGCTTCGCCATCGAAACTGTCGCAAATGCTGACTGCCTTTTTTAGCGCAGGAAATTTCAAGCAGCACGGTTCTCGCCCGTGCGATGACCCCAGTCGCAGTACTGCCGCATAAATGATGCAGGGTTGGTTTCGTGCTGTGTCGTTTCAACGCTCGACCCGTCGGTTCGCTCGTCCGTCAAGACCGGGCTCGCTGCAACCATTGAATCATCATCTCGCAATTAACTACGTGTAGAAATCTATTCAAGCGGCTGTTTTTCTTCGGACAGGCATTCTTCTAATCACCAGCGGTACGCCTGACCCACAAAACCACGTCAGGAGCGGCGCGATTAAATAAAAATATTTTCACACGTTTACCTTGTGTCGAGCAAGTGAACTGTTTCCGAGAAATGTGGACACACCACCCTTTCTCCAGCAATATTTCGCATGAAAAATATGATAAAACAAGCAAAATCTTGACGGCGACCACCACGTCTTTGATGGCTAACAAAATAGTGAAAATGCGCTTCCCTTCTCCAAACTTTACATCGAAGAAATTGCAGGAAAGTTGTTGCTTATGGCTCGAAAGCTTGCCTATCGCGAAAAATCGTTCCGCGTTTTCAAACGAGATGATCTCTTTTTGAAATGTGCGTTTTTTTATTTTACGGGCGTGAAACAAGGTCTTTGCGTTCATTCAAAATGGTTAAACGCACGCTCACTTGCGCCAGTTAAACTCATGTGAGTACGAACAGCCACGAGTGGCTAACGTGATTCGAATCTAATCCTTACAGACTGCTTTCGTAACTAGAAGCGTCAATATAGTCATGCTTAGCTCTGTGCTCGGGAACACTGCAGGTCGCCCAACGAACCTCTCGCTGTTCCAGACAAAACCAAATCGTCATCAAAGCGTGCCAGTGACTTTGGCGTGGAATCCATTCTGCTGTGCGCATTGAGAAAATAAAACTGCACTTTTGTGACCTTTGTACGCGGTTCACAAGCGTAAATATTTGACCTGCTTTATCGGCGACTGCCCTTCCCGGCTCGCTGACCTCATCTGGATTTTTTTAGCCGACAATTGTCGAACCAAGTCACGCGCACCTTTTGAAACATTTGCGCATGCATTCCTGCCCGGCGTACACGATTTTGCCGGCGCGTTAGCGCAATTGCACTGTCCCCGCCCTCTCTTGCAAGGCAACCAATCCCAGCTGTCGAGCCTGCTACGCAACTGATATGATTGATGCTTGTTGCAGCTTTAAACTTCAGCGGGACGGCACTTTTTTTCCAGCCAGTGTTGACTCCTCGCTGAGCGCGAGGGAATGCGGCAGCTCAGCGCGTCGGCGGACGTTATAAGCGCGCGGCATCCGGTTCGGCAAAGCAGCGATCAGAATGCGAACGGCAATTGCGCGAACGATAACGAGCTCTACCGATTGATTTTAAGTAACACATTGATAGGTAAGACGTTTTCAGCTTTCAGATCGGAGAGAAGAAAAGAGCGTTTCTCCTTTGCACCAGACCGCTTTTGTATGGCGTTGCCCGAATCGGTTGCTGCTGCGCAGAAATTGGTCATCAGCATTTCGCTGTAATGCCGATTTGCTTTTCGCACTATTCCAAAAATTACAACCTTATTTCAGAAAAGTCAAATGTTTCGGAAGAAAGATAATAGAAGTTTATTTGCGAATGGACAATTTTTAAAGTTACGCTTGTCAAATGATTTGTTTAAAATTCACTTGTTCTGTTTCATAACAAAAATAACACACACCTGTAAAATGCAGTAGCAGAGCATGGTCACTTCTGCACGATGTTTGGAACCGGTCTAGTTTTTACAGGAGGTAATCATTGCGAAAATCTTAAATCATCCTCGATTTACAAAGTCGGTTCTGCTTTGAAAGTAAGTAAAATGGTGTTTGTCAGCAAGAGCCAAATCCAGGTGTTGCTACCACTGGTAGTCTGAAAAAAATTTAAATTTGGTAGTCCCAGCAAGAAATTAATTTTTGGTAATTTTTGAAGCGCAAACCCACTAAGTCAAATCCCAGGTCAAAACTTTTAACATCTAATGCATAAGGGATTTTTTGCTATAACTAGGGCAACCAATTTTTGCCCTAAAAACTTAAAATTTTGACTTTATAATTTACAAATTTTGACTTTATTTTGATCTATAAATTTTCTGCGTTTGCAACTGCACAATAATTCAGCCTTAGGTGTTGTGGTTAATCCGTAAGTGTGTTCATGCACTGTAAGCTTCGAAATTAAAAAATATTTGGTTGTATTCGGGGACGATATATTGATAAGTACATTAATAACTACAGCAGATTCAAACCTGAGAACATCATAAAGCTGAAATACTATAGGCATAATAGATTGAGCTTTTACCAAAACAAGTACCGTAAGACCACATTTCTCGCCTAGCATGCTTATCCGACATAATATTCAATCGTCCAGTAGTGGGCAAAACAAGATTATTATGTCAGAAATCGCAATAAACCCACTATTATTACAGAATTACAAATAAACGTGCAAAAGCATATCAACATGTAGTTGTAGTTTCAATAAAATATCGATATTTTAAGAGAAAAAACTGTGCTTCAATAAAAGTTTGACCTAATGATAAATTTTGACCTTTTTGACCTAATAACTTAGGATTCCCTCATGGTATGAACGTGAAATTTGGTTCGTGGACGTTTCATAAACTCTAGAAAGGGCAGAAAAAATTTGACTTTATTGATTTTTGGTTTCCCTATCTATAACAGAAATGCGAAGGAACAACCTGTGTTTATACCACTTTTTCAGCTGACATTGCTAAAGTTATTCGCCGAATCCCAGTTAAACCACTTGTCTGAAGAAAAACTGTGTAATCAGGTTAAAGTGATTCGGCTGGGCAGCGCGATTACAAGGCGAACGATTTCAGCTCGTGAAGCGGTCTTGGAAAGATAACTATCGGTTGTGGTTCTGTTTGTATGTAACCAAATATGAAAAGTTTTTAATCGTGGTGATGATGGTGAAGCCATTGCCGGGTCAACACCTCGCCACCCGCAAACAAAGCGAAGTTTTTGCGGTCAAAAGCAGTTTTGTTGTCTCACTTGGCTTTCCGTTTACAGTTGATTCCGAGTTTTTGACAGCTCTTTGCATTGAACAGTCATCGTGGCAACTTGAGGGAAATGACTATGAAAATTTGCTGATTTTCCAGCTACACGCTTTTTGCTGACGTGCCGTGCTGCGTGACCCGGCAAACACAACTCCTTTAACGAAACCGAAGCTGCCTCTGAAGTTGATCTTTCGCTTGCGAGCACTGCAAGCAAGCACCTATAGACTTTCTTGCCGAATTGGAATCCAACACTCGCGTCTAATTTTTCAAGCGAACATGTTCACTACCCAGAAAAGCGAGCATCACCACTCTATCTTTTTGCGTCGGTGAAACCAGATGTTTTGCCGCTTGTATAGCTCCAGAACGATCACATGTCGCAGAACGCTACTTCGCTGTAAGACAGATTGGTCAGGCTGGGCTTTGCAAATACGTACTAAAATGTTTTCTGCAGTTTATGTACATGCATAAAACATGGAGAATCTGCACATCTTCGGTAAAGACATAACAGTCACTGTTGAAACGTAAACAGACACAAATACATTGTCTGTTAGCTTTTTAACTGTGGGTTTTGTGTTGTCACCAAAACGTTGCAGGTTACATACATCATTCTTGAAAGTTCGCTCACTACACTTTCTTCCTGGTGAAAAAACTCCAAATGCTCATCGAAGGTATAGTGCTAACTTTTTCACAATGACACTGTCCGAACAAAGAAGCTGGGGTTTGCAATGTCGTGTTTGAAACATTCACCAGCATGAAGTGTTGTAGATGACAAATGATATACAAGCAAAAGTTTTTCGAACCTTGTGATTTGCTCGGTTGTAAAGCTTCTCGGTTTAGCTTTTCATCCTGTTCGACAACGTACAACGTATCTATGTAATTTTTGGTAATACAAGATCTCATACCATGGGGTTACTGCAATTTGCTTGGGGAATTTTGATGACAATGACAACTTGCAAAGTTGTTATGATCTACTTTTATTATCTCTTGCCCAACGTGAGATAATGCGAAAGTTTTTAGGCACGACTTTCTTCCTATTGCAAACTTGTTGCACTGTTTTTTAATAATCAAAATACATGATGTACTACAGTAAGAGTTTTGCAAAGAAAGATTGGTGCACCATATGACCAATGCTGTACCATTAGTGCAGAGACTAAAAGAGAAGGTTGACCAGCATACACACAAAAGCGAAACACAAAAACCTCGCTAATAGTTTCAAACAAATGGATTTCACACGCTGGTCGTTGGGAGAGTGAAAATGAACTGCTGGATAAACAAGACGGAGGCAAATGTTCATTAATTTCGATATTAACAAACTAGACCAGGGGTGTGCAAATAGCGGCCCGCCACAGCGTTTTCATTGGCCCGCGGAAGCATCCAGCAAATCTCCAAATCTTAAATTTCCTCCAACCTATCACAGTGCATGTTATTGTTGGGGCTAATGTGAACAGAGATTTCTTCTATTTTCATCAGAAGGTACGGCTCTCCGCTTAACGCAGCCATCTCAAAGTGGTCCCCGAACCAAATTAATTGCCCACCCCTGATCTAGACGAAACAGCAATCACTGTTTCAGTCCTTCACGTGCCTTTGCATCAACAATGCCGGCTCATTTCAGCGGTCAGCAGGGCCTACATAGAAATACTGTAAATGGGCTGTCCAGGAGATTCAGAACGTTAGGTTCGCAGCAGACAACCTGATGGACCAACCTGCCTTCCCGAACAATTGTAGGCCGAGGCGCGAAACCCATAATGCCAAACGTTTTCAACGCCTGTTCTATGTAAACCTATACAAGTTTCAAAACGAAGTCGACTCTGTTCGTAGATTCAGGGTTCTATTTAAATAAGAGGTGATTATGCCTACCTAGTAGGCGAAATATATACTCTACAAGATCTTGGTGTCTGATTTTTTTCTGGGGAAAGGATTCCTTTTGATAGACAGTAGTAAGGGTGCTACTATAGCGGGAGGTCTACCACACTATAGCGTGAGATCAACCTCCCTTTAGTACTATAGCGTGAGGTTTACCACTGCATTATCCTTTCATGTTTTTACATATTTTGTCATTCACACTAATTTGTACATACGCTACGATTTCTAATTTCATTTATGTTAAAGAAAGGTAAAAATAAACATGACATCGTATATCACACGGGTTCCCAATCTTTTTCTGATTATGTGCCCCTTCAGCATTTCGATTGATGAGCATGTACCCCTGAAATTTCTGATGGCAAAAATGCTGAGTAAAATAAAAGAAATCCACTGAACTTTGAACAGAACTTTTAGATCTTTATAACTATATAGGAAGACTTTTTTATCTCAAAGTTACTAAAAATAAAATGCTGTTCTTTTTGCTACTCATGTTGTTGTTTCGTAGTGTTTGCCACCAGGTTTCAAATCAAGCAGATAAATTAGATCTTCTGGCAATTTTTCTTATTAGCCGACGTTTCGTCCACCTATTCAAGTGGGCTTCCTCAGAGCAGTTATCACAAACGCATATTTTTAGAATCTTTGTATATTAATTTAAAAGCTAACACTGTGAATGATAAAAGCGCAAACTTCCCAGCTATCTATTACAATGTTTTAAAACATGAGCGAAGCTTATCAGTTACTGGACTTCTTTGAGTTTGTATTCTTATTGACCGCCTTCTTTGCCTGTACATTTGCCAACTCTCACCACGCAAGTTTTACACTTTTTTTTACCCCATACTTTCACGCTATATAACCGTTTTTTGTGCATTTCTATGTAGGTTTTACTCTATTTATTGTGCTGTTATACTTCATTATCTCCCAGCGGTTTTCGTTATACATCTCTACGTTTTTCTGTGACATGCTTTCAACCATTCCTATAACGTGGTGGTCAGTTTTGCGTTTTTTGTCTTTGCACATCATACTGCTCATTGTCTCTTGTTATTAGTAAGTAGTTGCATGTTATACGTGGTTAAAAAACATTGCCCTGAGGAAGCCCACTTGAATAGGTGGGCGAAACGTCGGCTAATATTAAAAATCGCCAGAAGATCTAATTTATCTGCTTAAAAATAAAATGTTCAAATTGAGCTTGGACCTCAAATGTACCCCCTTAGATAGGCAAATGTACCCCTAGGGGTACATGTACCCCAGGTTGGGAACCTCCGATGTATCACCTGGGCAGGCGATATAGGCGGCAGACCCCACGCTATAGCAGCACGGTATTCCGCTACTTCTGACGAATTTTTAAATAAACACAAATGCCTTAGGCATAGGCGACTGTTTTCGAAGAAACACTACTTTCCGTTTTTTTTCTCGCGTTGCCCCGATCATCCCTCTATAGCTGAGGTCATGTTGTCTGTGCCAAAACTTGATTTTGATGAACTATGCGCATTACGTTACCACTGTCTGGCCCGAACTGTTTCCTAGAAATGGGGTGGAGTGCGGCAAACGTTTCCCTGAAAGCGTTAAGTTCGATCACAAGATTTCGCAAACAGGCTTTTCTCAGATGATACGAAAGTACGATTCACAATGGTGCTTTGCACAATGGTCGCAGCTGAGTAGGGTCGTACGCAAAGGCGTGTGCCATCGCCACTTGGCCTTGTCGCGTCTGCCTCCATACAATAAGCCCGACAGTACGGTCATGCAACACCATGCATGCACAGGGGGCGGAAGTGTCAAACCGAGCGTGCCGAACGTCTGCTGAAACGGTAAACAACGCTGCTAGGTTGACCTTTTGACACCAGCACGGTTAGTGCGAACCCACGTTGAAGTCACACAGCACACAGGCTTTTTGCATTGTCACGTCTAACCGCGATACTACGAAATCGCGAGGATCAAACGGCAAGGATGTCCATTTTGTCGCGGGTGTTTCACAGTGAGCAGAACATCGCGTTGTTCAAAGAAAAAGATTAAATATTGAACCTGCAGCGCCGCACAGAGTTTGTCAAAAATATCACTGCTCTACTGTGGACAGCCAGGCAGCGGTTGGAGTAGCTAAGTGGAGTATTAGAGCTTTTATCAATAAAGTTTTCGCAGATAACTCTTACCTGAAACCACATCATCTCATTTGGAATGGAAGGGCACGGCACTCAAGACGAAATGAGACCATAGTACCTCTAGTTAAGGTCATTGCACTCCGTTTTGAATGCGAAATACGTATGTCAAAATGCAAGTGCGGAAAGCCAAAGGTTTGTCCTAAATTGTCAGAACTTAGTACGGTACATTCGGTTTTCAAATAAATGTGCTTAATTTCATTGGATATGATTATGATCAGACCCGTAGCCACGGGGGGGCATTCGAGGCAGTGCCTCCCGAATTATTGCTTGCGCCCAGAAAAATCGTGTTGTACCAAGATAAATTTGTTATATACATTTTTATGCATAATAAAAACATAAATGTTGCTCCCTAAAATGTATTTTGCTCTGCCAAACCTTAAAACCTGGCTACGGGACTGGATATAATTTGTGGGTGGGGTTTCCAACCTACTTCTTTCAGATTGTAACCGAACTGAACCAAGGTCGCAACACGAAGATGAAGGCTTCAATGAACAAGTTCAAGCACGACGTTTCTCCGTGATTTGCTTTTTTCAGCAGTTGCTCAGAACAAATGCAAGCTATTATAAATTAAACTTCAGTTGCATATTTTTTCATTTTTTTATTCAAAAAATCACAAACATTTTGACTCATTTCGGAAGCTGAGTGGAAACCGCATATTGCTATTCTGAAAATGAAATCTGTGAAAACTACACCAGCGCACCGCGTCCTGCGTTTCCGCCGTGCTTCTAAGATCAAGCGTTTTAGGCTTTCAATCATGCATCTTTGCAAAGATTTATAACTTAAAAAATATACCACTTTGGTATAATGTATGGTACGTAATCAAAGTGCGCAGTAAAACGGAATAGAAAATTTTAATGAGTATTTTAAGCGGTCTTCGATAGTAACTGCAAGCTCTTCAACTAACCTACAAGGAATTGTTGAATTTATACGCAGTGAACTATATCAGATGAGAATGAATGGGTTTGCTGGCAACGCTTCCAAAAATTGAAGAAAAAAACTCCTGTATTTTTCTGCATCTGCCTTGTTAACCCTACTCTTAGACGAATAGGCAACACCACAGTTTGCACGGGATGCAAACGACTTGAATTACTGAGTATATCGGAAAACATCCTCAGCAGAAGCCTGAATTATTTTTTCTGTTAAGTGCAAAATCTAACGAGCGTGGAAACGTTGCAACATTATTAAAACCTTTGGTCATTTCTGGGAAACACTCCAAGCATCTGCAACATAAACGAAATTGAACTGCGTCATTACCAAAATTCTGCTTACATGCACACCCAAAAAACTGTGCATTTTTGAAAGTTTTGATACGTCTGCCTATACTATAGTATAACTTTTAGGTAACTTCAGCCTGAACTGGGTATCCAAGAGATCGCGCGATTCACTCAGAATTTTTTGACTGAGTTGAAAACATTACATCATTCAGTACGTGTTCATCACTAGCAAGCATCTACCGTATTGACGCTGCATCTGCAGGAATTTCCTTCTTATCACGTCTTCCATCTGCGATACAAGGAAAGGCTTGCCTTCGCGTTTCGATAAAGATAGGGCCGAAGCTGACATTTCCGAAAAGACCTTACCACCTAAGCTCGGCTTACATAGAAAACATCAATGCAGAAATCACGAAGTCACTGAGGTGAATCAGTTGCTAGACCCACTGTGACCAGACAGAGTGCTTAGTTGCACGAAACAGTTTTTCAATTTTCGCAGTTAAATAAACAGAAAACATAGAATTAGACAACGATTTCTTGATTCGCCGCGGAAAGCTTGCCCTGGAAGTTAAGGAATTTTTCGCTTTACTGAAGATTGCCAAACTTACAGTATGGAAAAATTATTATATTATTTTGTTATTTTTCAATAATTTCACAACACATTATGGAGTTTTCCATTTTTTTGGTAATTGATAGCGCGTGAATTAATGTGATGATGGTCGAAGCAAAGAAACTGCAATTCCACACAGCCGAGATTAATGTTGGGCGATAATGCACATTACGACGTAATAGTTACACGAAATATTAGCACAAATCAGTTCAGCGGAACATGGGCAGTTTGAACTGCCCAGAAAACCATTTTAGCCTACAGTGATTTGTATAGCTTCGTTTTTAGCCAGACTTTTAAGGTATTGTAAAAGTTTTCCTGACTATTTAATGGGATAAGAATAGTTAAAGACAAAAATTAACAGTTTTTAAACGAAGTTGGAGAGATTGGAGAGAGAATGGATTTGAGTCCCAAAAGGTAAGGGCATTATGCATATTCACCTCAACCAAAAAGACATATAGCTACGAAATTAAATGTATCAACTCAAACTGTTAGTGCTGCAAAGTGAAACTGGAATCGTAAAGAAAAATGGACAATTTAAGCTTGAAACATTTCCAGATAATTTTCTTCGCCAAAATTGTCATTGGAGATATTTTGGGTCCTGTCCAAGAACAACCAGTGGTGATTTTCATCCGACCATAACATGAAACTTAAACATATTTTTGTTGCAGTGTTTCGGGTAAATTTTCCGGATGAACCAACCATTGTAGTACTTGATAACAGGGTACAAACAGTTCGCAGAAGTTCTGGGCAGGAGTTTCTGCCAGAATGTTTGAAAAAAAACAATCAACTTTCCGGCCAAGATTATTGTTTGGATGCAATATCTTAGTTTATGAAGCCAGCAAATTACACATAATAGAAGGATCCAATACTTGAAAGTGTTTGAAGGACGCCTGCTACGACAATTTTTGGTGTGGTTTCCTGAAAGAGACTTCAGAAGAATGCCGCCCCAAGCCGTATTGGAAAAATCTCAATGAAAACAAAATTAGAGTGTTAAAATTGACTGGAAACTCTCCAGATAAGAATCCCATAGAAAAGTCGTGGAGCATAGTAAATCATGGGATTCATTCAGAACCAACCAATAATCACATACAGAGCTGATGGAATCGCTAATGAAGGTGTGGTTTTACAGCGACGAGATATCCAGATTTTTTAAAACCTTCATTGAAAGCATGTCAGCCAGCATCAGAGCATTAAAAGTCTACAAGGGAGGGCAAACTAAATACTGAACTACTCCAGCAAATAATTTAAACGTTTTGAAGCTGATTTTTTAGTGTTATAACTTTGTTAAGTTGTTTTGCTAGTGCTAAAAACAAATCTTTTATTGCAAAATAAAAATTCCATGATGACTTTTCCTGTACTGTAGACCGGATTATAACTAACAAGTAAATGTAATGCAAGGGTTATGGGTATGGCACCTTCTCTCAAAATTGCGGTTCGTATAATACACCCCCGTTTTCTCTGAGATTTTACGAGTAGAAAAAAACTTCCACCAAAAAACTTTATACAAATACGGTACTGAAGGGTTTGCATTGTTACTCCTACCAATCGGGGGCGGATTTTCATTTTCGGGGCCCTAGGCTATTTTAAATTGGGGGCCCTTCTGGAAGGTTCGCAATGACTGTTGTCATACAAATTAGCACTACACGTGCTCGCTACATTCACTGAACAAGTTGTTCCAATTCATAAACATATTACCTTATTCTAAATCCCTCGATATCAGGAACCACAGCCACGTCAGCCGCCCTCCATACTCCCACTTGGGGGACCGGCAACGCTGTCATAAGGGACCCAAATTCAGAGCTGAAAGCCCCAACACAATTTCAGCCCCCCAGATTTAAACATGAAACACTAGAAATCAGTGAAGTTTTTGTCAATCCCTATCCTTTTCTGTCCTGTATTTTATAGGTGGAGCAGTACTTGCCGCTGTTACTTGGAATAACATCATTTGATCAACGCCGGCGCTACATTTTGGCTGCCTAAGGCGCTAGGCCAAAGGGGACGTCAAAAAAGAGCCAAGAAATATACAATTATGTGGTTCTGAAAGTGACGAACGTCCACTAAATAAAAGTGAATGAACATGATGAAAGTGAATGGAACACACGTTCACGCAGTTTTTCAGGTCTGTTGCATAAGGTCAATACTTTTGTTATTAATTTCAATTTCATATTCATATAATACTCTTTTCTAATGCACAAAAACTTTCTTCTTATTTCCGCAATGTATAGTGTGATGATATGTAGAGTAAGGATCTTCGTATAGGATGGGTGGACACTTGAATGGTACTTGCCTAGGGCAGGGTTGCCAAGTTTAAAAAAAGACCTTTCAAGCTAGAAAATTGTAAAATACCACTAGAATGCGCTTAAATAAGACCAATTGTATGGGCCGCTAGACCAATTATCCGTTAGAATCTAGCAGATGTATGCCGCCAGACCAGTTACTTAGCAGTTAGACAGGATTAAAATCCGCTGGATCTAGAGGATAATCCGCTAAATTTGGTAACACTGGCTTAGGGTGCTTACAAATCTATCAATGACGTGCTGTTGTCAGGACCAGCAAGACGCCCTCCTTACTTTATCAACCTCACTTTAATAATTTTAAGGTTACCATTTCTGTTAATTTCATTTCGTCATTTTCCTGGCCCTGCCGCTTTATCAGAATACCTTCATGTCGAAGTCTTACCTAAATCATGTTTCGGCCATACAATGTAGTTAAGTGAGGAACGCTGTCGAAACGCCAGCACTATTGGCATTAACAGACTACTTGACCACTTAAATTTTGATTTTAGGACGCATCACCTTTTTTAACCGAACAGATTCTAGATTGCACTGAAGACTTTCTGGAGACGGTTCTGTCGAAATTGTGTCCGCAAATGGAACTAAAAAATAGTGAAATAAAAAAACAAGAAGTAAGGATATTTTGTTGTGAAAGCCATTTGGCCTCGGGATGTGCGGCAATGTCGAATAATTTTTTTGAAATGACTATTGGGGGCCCCTGTAAGCATTTTAGGGGGGCAGAGTTGGGCTGCTACGTCATTGTAAAACTAACGAAAAAGGCAGCAGTGAAGTTATCTGACCACACTCCTATTGCATATTTATGGAGTACATCACTGGCCTCGTTTAATCTGAAAAATGGATTCAGGTGTTTTGTTCCACAAATTATATGTCACAATAACCAATTCTCAACGCCAGAGAATGCTCATCGTTATTCACTTCAATCCTTCGAGCTCATTCTTCTATTGAGATCTTTTGTTAGCCGAATAGTGAAAAAAACGTGCGTTGAACCAAAACAAAAAACAAATATAATGCATACAGAAATGCTGGAAATTGTCTTTACTCCCAAAATTTTGGGGGCCCCCGAAATCGGGGGCCCTAGGCTTAAGCCTTTTTAGCCTAATGGTAAATCCGCGCCTGCTACCAATATACCATAGTTTTTTTCAACTAAAGTATCCCATTTCTTTGTTGACAAACAATGAGTGTTAAGTTTTGTCAAAGTTCTTCAGCGCTTGCTTCTGTTTTGAAAATAGAATCATAAAGTTGGAAACCCAGCGTGAAATTGTTTGCTGCAGTTGGATAAAAATGGCCCAAAGGAAGATTTCATGAAACCGAAAGGATTGATAACCACAAGTATTGTGATTTAAAACCTTAAACTTTTCCTACTTTGTAACCAGCAATATATTAAGAAGTATTTAGATCCTAGTCGTTTCAATCAGTAGAAAAATGAAAAGACAGAAAAGTGACACGCTTTGCTCTGCTGCTCAGCAATATCACTTGCAACAGATTGAAGTTGTAATTTTCTATATAAAAGTCAAGAGGATCAACAAAGCTTGCTGGGTTTTATCACCGTCAAGACACAAACCAACAAACAGTGGCGCCGGCGCTTCGACATTGAAAAATGAACGAGGCAACAGGCTGGCACATCGAGAAGTCTGGCGCAAAGTTGCTGGCGCAGGCCATGCAAACACACGCAACATTGAACGAACCGTGATTTTGCACATTTCAAACAATCAGAAAGCGTTCTCCGGGTGGTTCCGAAAGTGAAGCAGCAGACTTTTAGGTTTTCTAGAAAATTTAATTCAACATCTAAACATCATTGATATAGATCTTGCATCGTTCGCTGAAAGGCCAAGGGCAACACGTGCCAATTCACAGAATCCTGATGTGACCTGGGACAATGCTGTGTGACGTAACCTCTAGCACCTATGTGTACGCCACGAAATGCTAGGTTGTGGACACAAGCACGGTCCGCAACTCTCGTGATCTGACGAAAGACACCGGCCTATATCCTTCACAGTACAGAATAGCGACACATCGCACGTTTAGCAGTGAGCCTGTTTTGTGGAACTGTGGAGATTTCTTACGATTTACTATCTAAAATCCACCTTAGGGTCTGAAGTGACTTCTGGAATTGAAGTCGATATACGAAATTACAGAGCCGAACGCTATTTCTGGTAGATTTGGGGGGAAATGCAGCATGTGTCTTCTCCAATACGAAGATGTGAGTAAGCAAGCGAGAAGGAAATTCAGTCATTGGAAAGTACCTACACAAAACTTTGTAGAAGACTGTAATATTTGTTAGTTTTCTCGGCGTTTTTGGCGTGAAATCTTTTGCTTCTGCGATGTAGAACAAAAGCCGGTGTTGTTATTTAGATTTTCCGCTGCTCGAGGCCCACATGGTGTTGTTTGCTGCAAGAAAAAGATCAATACTTCTTTTAAATTTCTTAAGAGAAGTAGAGTAGACTATTCGAGGAATCTTCCTGCCATGCTGTGCTTTCACAACTCTGCGAGGATTCTCATTGCACCTATCCACAGTTCAGCGACAATGTACCACAAGGGCGAAACAGCTAAATCTGTTGGTAAAGTGTTTTACTAGGAAATCGATTTCGCGTCAATTACGCATTTTAAAGAGATAAGTACCGTTGACGTAACAATGATGTCGACTTCATGCCGCAAGTAGACTTCAACTTTAATTCGAAAATAATATTTACTAATTGATTCACACTGCATGCGTCAACGATTAATTTTAGTTTGTTCAGTTTGGAGAACCTTGTTGTTTGAGATGAACCTGAAAGAGGTTATGTCACTGTTGGTGGCCTCGCACTTCACAAACTAAAGCCACAACAGTCATTTTAGAAATGCTTCACACGAACCGCAAAATTCTTTGGTGACAAGCAGTTAAGTTTCAAGATCTCTTTAATGAAAGCCTGTTTGCCTTGCAGCGGTTTTTGTCTTGCAGCTGTTTTCAGCTATGCTCACACTGGCTCTCAGAAACGCGTCCACACGTGATCCGCTGGTGTGGTTCAAATCGTTTTTTTTTGTAACATCCTCACTTGTCATCATCTGTTGAAGCAGTATGAATGGCGACACGCTATTGGTCAAAGCAGCATATTTTAAGCGGCAGGAACATGCCGCTCATCTCTGCATGGACGGCATGCTTTTGCAGCTTATGACTATATACAGAATTTGAAAGATTCAAGTAGTTCAGACCCAGCAAAAATTTTTTGAACTTGTTTAACTCTTTGCCATATGATCTAAGCGGTATGAACATGGGAGACCAAAACCAAGGTGTTCTCTGTGTCAACTGAAGAAATTTGTATGAATCTTTTCTGGCGTAAAAGATCTCAGCTTTGCTGTTCCTTTCATTTCATTTCTTTATTCATTTTATTCATCCGCATGACTAGTTCGCAAGACACGTGACTTGGTTCGCTGCAACCAACGATCTGCCGAGTTTTACAGTAAATGGTGTTTTTAACTGCATCAAAGCTAATCCGCGTATCTTTCAAAATGTTATGTCCAAGAATACGTTTGTCAAGAGGAATCTTCAATCAAACGCGTTAAGTAGCAAAACGTTCTATCTACAGCATGTATCAACTATCATTGTTTGTGTCGGCGGCACAATATCCTGCGCGTCTCCCGAGGTTTTTATCTTCGCACAGATTTTTTTTGTAACTTGAAGTCAGTCATAACTCGAATCGACCTGCGCTTCTCAAAAATGTCACTGTGAGCTTTAAGCAAAAATACCCTTTGAAGTTCTTTGCAGATCTGTCCAAAAGCAAAATTATCTCGAACACCGCTTTTACAAGCGGCGACCGGTGGTACCGCGGAGATTCAATCTTCAAATCACAAGGCAAGGGAACTTCGTTCGACCCGGCGAAACCTGCCGGTGACCTGCTGCTACTATTCAGTAAGCGTCTCCAAATGAATCACGGCGTAAGAATTTCGCGCGTGCTTCCGCTGAGTCTGTGCAGGCATTGGCACGCACAAGCGCTCAGTTTGCTGATGAACTCACGTGTCGGTGCGCAAAGGGGCAAGAAGTTGCTCTTGCGGCAGTGTTGCTTGGTTGCTGCGGCAAGGTACTTGGTTTAATCGTTAGAAAAACGATTGCAGTGCACGTGTAGAACCAGCTTCACACGCCATTACCGAGCTGTGTTTAGGTAAGAGAATGAAGTCGTTTCCAATTGCAACAACTCTGCACAAGCAACGCGAATACGTACGTCATGACTGAGAAGCGAAAAGACTTTCATGGGGCACCGTCATAACCAAACCAGTTCTACGCGGACAAGGAAACTGCGTGGTTATCAAATTTTAATTTACACGTATTAGGAGATGGCGTCTGGTGCAATTGCTTACAGCATTTCGGAATCGTCCATGCAATTTCTCTGCACTCAACGCAATGCAATAGCTTGGATGGTAATGAATTGCGACTTGCAGCTTTTCCTAGAAACTTGATAAGGCTTCCCGTCCAACGTGCCTGCGACGTGAAGATCGCTGTCAGTCTGTCAGGTCCATCTTTGGCGCGAAACGCTCAACCCAGGTTGAATGTTTTCGCTTCAGCGAAACGAACGTAACGCCTCGGTTATTTTCTTCGACTTGTCAGTAGCAGGAGCATGCCACCTATCTTGCTAGGTATCAGCAAACGAAACTTATCCAATTTTTCAGATGCTACAACAGCTTTCCGCAATCCATTGTCAGTTCAAAATTCGAGTTATGTGGAAAGAAATGTGGGAACTCAATTAAGGGAATTTCCAGAAAAGAGTATTGTTTTAAGCGCTCATTTGAAAGAATGCTCATAAACACGTCTTGACGTCAATGGATTGTGAGCAGGGTGTAATTGCAACCTTTGTCCAGTATTTAATTGAAGTTTGTGAAAATCCTCATAACATTACAGGATCAGTCTAGCTATTGAGTTAACTGCTTAACTCCCGTCTTTTGGCGAAGCGTGGCTTTTGCAAAGCTCTCCAAAGCGGTGGAAAGTTTTCAGAGCTTAAGCACCGCGATAAACTTGGTACCGTATCTAAAACGCTGAAAAAGATTGTTCATTGACAGTGATTTTGTTTACTCTACATCGCCTGGATTTCCAATTATTCTTACACCGCACGTTTCGTTCGTACAAAAATGACCAGTAAGATAATTTTATTAACTTGAATCTACACTACGCAGACAACGCAACTGATTTGCAAAGCAGAAGGTGCTGAATAAGGCTTTGTTTAAAAAATGAGGCTTGTGCAGCGGGCACTGTGACGAATGTAAAAATGCGCGTAGGCTGCAATCTTCGTTCTTCTAAAAACTGACCTCATGTAAAACCCGCCTGTGCTGCGTTTTGTTGCAGAACCTGGATTTCTTTGCAGTCAGTTCATAATCAGTGCTTGTTCAGTGTGAGCAAAACGTCCGCATGTAGTTTTTAAAAATTTGAACGATATTACAAATAATTTTCTATTTACAAGCTTGTTTCGTGCAAGCAGAAACAAACAAACAAGCAAAATATTCAAATGTTCGAAATTTGTGACTTCAACCAATTTTTTTCTAAACAAGATTATTCCACGTTTCTGAAAGGACAAGTTGCCGCCTAAAATTGTCGACAAAGGCGCAATTGAAATGCAAGCAACAACTGAGCACATCATATACCTACGTAATCATTAAAAAGAACGCGAAAACCGAAGCTGTGGTTGGAAACTATACTTTGGAATGACGGACGATTGCATTGTCTGCAGCATGCATCGGCGCGCAACACTCATTCAAACTCGGCGGCATCGTTGGCGGCCGGTCACCTGGCTACACTTTGCTGGTGATTGCAGACGAAGTTGAAAAAAACCTCTACGATGGCACCTTAACCTTGGCGGGCTTTGACGTCTAGTCGAGGTTGGAGCGCCTGTCTGAGAAGCTGACCTTCGTGGAGACTGCGTCTGAGGTCACGGTAGGCTCACTGTTGAAAACGAGCCTCGTAAGCGAGACAAACGAAGAAAGTCATTGCGGCGAAGTTTTGCTTCTTCTCCAACAAAGGATACTTCCAGTTGTGTTTCTCGTTATGTTGCAATAACTATTCTGCCGACCCCCACCTGGCAATATTTTTATGTCAATAGCGAAGTCGATTCCACAGCAATTCAATTTTAGCTAAAAATGAGTTCCTACAAACATACTGCACCATCCAAATGGCTTCGCATTGCATGTTGTCTTGTGCGGCTGACACCGGAAGATTTTTGGTTGTGGCATACGATGCTGGAGAAAAATGGCCGCAGTAGTTTTTAAATGTAACAGCAACAGTTACAAGTTGCTCGGATGGACAACACAGGATTTTTAAGCGTAGTTTTTTAGAAATTTCCGTTGCTTACAGTGCGTTGGAATCTGCAAGAAACAAAACGGTTTGCAGTGAAGGTAAATTAACACAGACACATAGCCGGCAATCACGTAGAGCGGATAGCGGTCTGCGGAATTGTGCGGCAAACAGTGTCTCCTTACGGCGCCTTGTTATCAATGCAAAGACTCGGAGTGCAATGCCATTGAAAACCTTCATTTCTTTACATGAAATTAGGCTGTCGTGACTGGCGTGGCTCAGACAACCGCAAGCAAACATCGGACTTGTTTTGCATCACGAACGAGGCTTGATGTCCGCCTGTCTGAACTCTCTAGGTTCTTGAAGTTTTCAATTTAAGCAGATATTTTGGTTGGTTTCGACGCTTCACGCGCAGTCTTTGCTTAAAAATTGAAATCTAGCATTTGACGAATGCAGGAGATGCAATGCTCATGCGAGTAAAAATCTTGGAAGCTTGTGAGCTCAGTCATGCAATATCTTGGAACCGACTGGTGCACAGCGGATCTCGGTAGCTCATTATCTCAAAGCAGAGAGTTTGAAAGGTCATTGTTTGGCTTTTGATACACATATGACGATTAAGGGGGTTTCACGCAGTATATCCTCTGGTCACTGAAAAACGCCAACGAAAGGTTATTTTCGAGTGGTGCCGTTTGTTCATTGCACTTCTATGAACAGATTTCAAAGATAGCATTCACACTTCGTTTTCATGAACTAGAACAGTATATGATTGTAGACCCGCACATGCAATCAAAAAAGTAGTTAGACGGTTGAAACTACCGTTCTTATTTTTTGTTTTTTAAAGAGAGGTTTTACAAAATGAAACCTCATACCAAAATGAACACGAAGTTTTGCGACAACTTTTCAGCAAAGTGTCGCACAAAGAAACTGTTCTAATTGGTTTGAAATAGGCAACAATAAGGTGAGAAACGTTTGGTGGGTAAGATATGAAAAGGAGGCAATACGCAGGCATGGTCTTGGGCTACAGAGTTTTTGAGCATTTTTACCCCGCTATATGGAAATTATATTTAAGGGAAGGAAATGTCGTGATAGGTGATCTGCATTCTGCATGTACAGGCTCTCACGACGACAAACTCAGCAGTTGCACTGACCAGACCGTCGCTAATTTCAACCGAGGTTTGCAACAGGTCGTCCCTTACTAATGATTACGGACCGAAATTCCTGACTGGAAACACGTGAAGGCTGTCGTGTTCATTTCGGAGAAAAACTTACGCATTTCCATCAGATTGGACAACGCAATCCCTTTTGTGTAACCGCAGATACGGCACAGTGCACGTGGATGCAGCCTTCTCATGTTGCAATTAAATTAGCTTTGGCCGAGGGCCACGTTTTTCGGTAGAATTGATGTATTGCAGTTTTTGCGAACTGAGCAGACCACATCAACAATTGAGCTGTATGTTGTGTGACACATTAATCTGTTTGTAATGGGAAACTGAGCGGCTTATATACAAGTATGCTTGCGGAAAATTACCAGCACCGTTAAAGATTGTTCAAGGAGCCAGAGCCTTTCATAAACACTCAGACAATTATTTTTGCTTTTCACTTCTGAAAATAACGTAACATCATGGGTATTGTATGTTTATTTATCAAGGCTAATTTGTACTAGCAGACCATATTTTAACGACATATGTAGGCTATTAGAATTAGCTAAAATGATACATAAATTCGAGAACAACTGTCTTACATCAGCTTTCATTAAACTATTTATTACGTCAAATGACATACATTCGAATTCACAACAATATACGTTCACATGTTATTGTAAGTGTCCCGGGAGCCAAATTTTGTTTTGTTTGAAGCAGATTCTTGTACTACTGGTTACGATGTAATTGTACTGTACAGTATGTGGTCGAGCTTTGCATCCAGCAATGTAGTGTTCGCAGTCCCACTGTGTTGTCTGTGGCCTTTCGTGTTGTTAGAAAGCTCTCACAAATAGGCATGATTGAATCAATGAATCTAATGTGAATAAAAATTTAATGAGTTGGGATCTCCACACAGTTTTTTTCCTGCTCTGAGTGATCCCCTTGAGGTTTCTTTCAACAAGTTATTCCCATGTTTGCTCGGGTTTGTACCATACTTGCAACTTTCACATGCACATACAGCAGCCACAAGCGGAAAGTGAAATCTCAGTGACTTGCTCCAAAAAATACTGAACCTTTAAAAAATTTTTTTGACTAGTACATTTATGCTGCTTTATTTGGAAACTACCTCCCACAAAGGCGACGCAGGCGAATCTATCAGCAAATTTTTAAAAATAGGAAATCGATTTCACGAAACAGGTTGATGGACCATTTTGTTAAGCTACTTTTAAAAATTTAGTTACACGCAGAAATACTCTTCATTGTTTTGAAAAGAAGATAAATCTCCATTTACTTTGATCCTTCGAAAACTCTTAAAAACCTAATTTGCGAAAGAAAAGTTAGAGTATTTCCAACTTACTGCTTCAGTAATAGATTTATTTTCTGAGTTTAGATAAAATGTTAAATTTCCATGAAGAGTACATCACAAACCGTTATTGATCAGTTAAAATTGTTAGTTAATAAATTAAATATGAAGTAATTTGTTTTTTTTTTACATTCATTTCCATGTGTTAGCAAATACTGTTGATTGCACATATTTGACACTGCCGGGATCGCTGAAATATTTACTGTAATTTGGGTGTTTTTGTGCTGTACATAGCAATTGTTTCTATCTTGCGCAGTGGTATAGTGCCAAAATCAAAGTGGCGGAACTCTCGATTACATCGAAGACTTAACTTACTGCAATCAACAAGTTGGGATTTGTGTCTGTTGAGTAATTCACAAGATCAACCATTTGGTTTTTGTGGATGATTTGGTTCTGCTTGTATCCTCTTAAGTGGGGCCAATTTAGCATGCCTTTGATCGGTTTTCAGAAACCTGCGATCAAGCTGAAATGAAAATTAACACTAAAAAGACCACGGTATAAGGCCTCTGTAGAAACTCAGGTCGGTGTGTGAAAAATACACTGCAGCTTGTCGAGAAGTTCAAACAACATGGGGTGGGTGTTGTTCACGAATGACGGAATGCAGAACAAGGGGCTTGATGCACGGATTAGTAAAGCAACCGCAGTATTACGTGAGCTTTATCGTTCTGTGGTCACAAAACGATGACTTTCAACCACCGCAAAGCTCCAAGTTTTTTTTAAATCGGTCTTTGTTCACATCCGCACGCGAATTTTGGGTAATTGCGGAAAGAGTTCTATCTCAAGTGCGGCAGAGACGAGAATTTTGCAGAGTTTACGGCGTGACACTTCAAGGCAAAGTGCGCAACTGTGAAATTCGTGAAACCTTGAATGTCGAGTCTTTTCTCTTCCGAGAGCGATCCCAGTTACGTTGGTTGGGCTGCGTGAACAGAATGCCCCAGGAAAGATTGGCTGAGCGAGTCCTGCTGGCTTCACCCATGGGAGGGCAAGCGGCCTGGGAGGGCACCCATGGGAGGGCAAGCGGCCCCAGATGTCGACCAAGGATCAGGTTGCGTGACTTCATCTCCGACCTAGCTTGGCCTCGTCTTGGTGTGGAGCCAGCGGACATGTCAGAGATTGCTGAAAACCGTGAAGTATGTCGAAACCTCTTTGGTCTGCTGCCACACGACCCTCTCGAGAAAGCGGGTGTAAAAATGAATGAATGAGAAATTCACAAAAACCGAAAACATAGACATCTATAATTTCGTGCCACATGAAAACTTAGAGGAATTTTGCTCCCCTCTAAAAGAGGTATGGAGACGTTGACCTTCAAGCGCACCACTGATTTTACATCTACACTGCACTTTCAAAGATCAATATTCATTACCTGCGTGTTTTCCGAGGATGCTTAAAAATTCGAAATCTCAAGCCTGTACGTCTTCAAATTATGACCGATATTACATGATATTTGGATAGTGCTTCTTTGCTAACAGAAAGATAATACAGCTGATATAGGCCACGTTAGATTAAAAGCGAAAACCATTATATATTTCTACTTCCCTAGACTTGTGGAGAGATCTTCTGACGAGAGTCTTCCTCGAACTAATGAGAGAAGCACTGTCTTGCGAAGCCAAAAATTCGTGTGGCGTCTGCGTTCGCGTTTGCACTGATCGATTAAGGAGAAAATCACTCGGCGGCGGCCGCTTGAATTTGATGCGGGGGTGGATTAATTATCCCTGTCAGCATGTTGTGTTGTGCAAAATACCGCAAGCAGCACGTGGCCATGTGGTTCACATGACACCAGCTTCGCTGCGCATCGCCCCCAGTCTCCTCCCACTTTCCAAATGGTTACCTTTGAAAAGGAAGTTTGGCAGTGAACATAAATTAGCACATCTTTCCTACTGCTGAGTGCGCTTTTGACGACCATGCTCTCGGTAGATCAGGAAGTAATCATTTTCATAAAGCGCAGAACTGGAGACTAGTACAAACTATTAAATGCTGAGACATTGCTTTGCGCTAGCTCATTCGTACGATTGAAAAACAATTACCTAATGCACGAGTGTCAAAGTTACTTCATTTCAGGGGCCAAAATAGAACCCGCCTGACCTCAACCGGGCTGCACCAGTAAAATCATGGGATACGAACCTATATAAATAAAGAAAATTTCAATGTTTTCCTTTTCATTTGATGCAAAAAGTACATTTTCGAAACTTTAGTATTTATGCAAATCTCTTCTCACAAATGACTAAATAAGATCTATGAAAAACAAACAACCTAAAACACGTATGTAGGTATGAAAACCGTTTTAAAAATATTTAAAATCCTTTTTGAATTTGCTGTTTTCAATTTGCCAATGAAACCTGACATCTTTTCTCCTTCACAAGTGCATCAATATCAGGTGCCCTATCCTATTTTGGTGCCAATTTTAGTATGCCATTTAAATGTTTATGTGAGAGTTTGAGCGTAGCATTGTTTCGTTGATACTCATTTCGTTGATACTCATTGCAACTTAATAAACAGAAAAAAGACCATTGTTTCTGCAAAATTCTACACTTCGTATCAACTTTCGTCCTTTGAACAAAGACATCTTGGATAGGGTGCGACTTATAAAAACGATGGCCACACAAAAAATTAAAATCCTTCTCGCACTTGGAGTCACAAGTTTGATCAATTTCGATAGTTGATTATCCAGCATTGTTACGTAATAGTAGAGGTTGATAAAGTAGATCGCTCCAAGAAGCTAGGAAAACAGGCGAGAGCGTTGTCCAGACAGGAAGAAAAAAGCACGCATAAGTAGATAATAACGTATGGGACCAACTTAAATAATATTATTCGTAGGTATTATTCAAAAAATGATATTATTTGGTTGGTAACTGATTATAATAGAGAAAGTGATCATAATCAGTTACTCTATTTACGAAATGTGGTTAACGTCATTAATTTTTGTTCGTAACTGCTACACTTTCCAGGATCATCTCGAGGGCCGTAGAAAACTCGGTTCGGGCCGTGTGTCTGATAAATCTGATTTAATGTGCTGTAAAAAGACGTCCAAAACGGTTCACCTAATCCAGAGAAACGAAAAAATGAAACATTTTTTTACACAAAATTCGTTCTGTCATTTGAAGAAGAATCTTCGAAGACTCAAATTCAACTTAAAATTTTTTTGGAAGACGCGTCTATGCATGGCGTTTACTTTTTTGAGATAAAATTGCCAGTTTAGGGCGTATTGAACAGAATCAAGATAAAGTATTTGAACTCGTTATTTCTTTTATCAAAATTTTTTTCGTGCAATGGCTTGTCATGTGTCTCTTAGAAAAGCATTTGCTGTATTGGTTTTGAAAGTTGCATTTATGTCAAATTTTGTTGCAAGCCAAAAAGCTTAAATATTTGTGAAGAAAACATTGAAAATTAAATTTGGTCAACGATTGATCTTGTGAACGATTTATGTCGTCGTTTGTGAAGATGAAGGAAACATTTGTTATTTGAACCGTACCGTGGAAACAACCATGTGAAGCGGAAACAACTTTTTTGAAAAAGGGCTTTTTATTGGAATTTTTGTTTCGAGACATCAAATGACATGTTTTAGCTTCACATACCTTTGCAGAAAATGCACAGAATTTCTCACAGCTTTTGAAAAGCAAACTATCAAAGATCATCTGCAACAGCAAAAGCAATTTTGTTTCTATTTTCGTATGTCGTCTCGAAGAAATAAGTGCCAAGCTTTTAGATGCAGTCATACCATAATACGGCTAAAATTAATCTCATCTTTTTCAGCCTTGAAAACGTGAAAAGTGTGCTGGCAACGCGTTACGGATGAACTCAGTGAGTACACTGCCAAGGATATTGGCTGCAGAGTACGCCGCCGTATAAGAGGAATTTGGAGTAGCAGGTGGAATTAGAATGTGGCCTATATTTAATTTTGATTGGAAGTATAATAATTTAAGCAAATGGGTTCACGCTAAGACCTTAGATCGATAAGTTAAAATGGTAGTGTTCAATAAATACTTGTTCACCGCATAAAGAAAACAAGGGGAGTACTCACTGTAGTGAGGATTGCCATCATCCTTTAATATTCCGAAATAACATTCCTCGACCTCATTACAAAACAATACCGGGGATTGTCTGAGTCCGTCTTACCTATAAATATTAAATTCAGATAGAGGCTGTTTTCTAAAAATGCAGTGATGATCTCTGTCAACATGACCTAGTGGACTGATTTACGTCTATACAAAGGTAAAAATGTTGAACTTGAAGAAGCCATCGGCTTTCTTTGGAAACCAAAGCTGATTTGCTGCGGTGTTTGCTGACAAAAACGTAAGATTCGGTTTGCATTGGACTATAACCTGCACTGTATGCATTGTCATTGAAACCTGCTCTGAACGCGGCACTGCAGCAGTTTTGACTTAAAAACTGTAAACCTTCCGAGCAACCACTTTTCAGTGGCATCAGCAACTCAACAGATAACAGTCGATATATTCAACTCTTGTATAAAACCTTTCTTTTATTCGCTGAACCATTTCGGTCATTTCTCTCACAGCTGTATTAAAACTCACCGTAACAGAATTCAGTAGTCTGTATTTTCAGACATTCTTATGGAATTGAATCAATTTTTTTCGGTCATTTCACAGAAATTTTGACCGAAAATCGACCAAAAAAATCCAGTATGAAATATCCCAGGCGAACTGGCCTTTTGTTCCTGTTGGGAACGAGCAGTAATGCATCTGCTGCACGACACTACAAGCACGCTCCCACGCAGGTCTAGACGTAGCGCCCAGCACATTTAGCGGTCGCCTGAGTTCAACCTACCGGAAATGATGACAGCGAAGTGTGATGTCATGTAGCGCTTAGAAAATCAATAGAAGAGCGTACTATAATACTTGATTGAACGCATGCATGACGCAGATCGTCAGCAGTTTCCCGAAAATGTACTTGCCACCAATTTGTTGACCTCGCCAATGGGAAGTTGGCTTTTTTAAAGAGCATGCAAAGCCTTAAAACCAGAATACATGGTGACGTGAGGTAGGTAGACTGAAAGGTGCTCACTGCTTATTTTTACCTGTTTTCCGTTCATACGTACAGTTCCGCTAGCAAATCATTTCAAACTAGCTCTGTTTTCCACGCATATTCTACGTTTCCACTTGGGAGATTGCGCTGGGCTGTTGTCAAAACATTTTTGCCCCATGAAATATTTCAAAACAGCACACGATTTGACGTTCCACACACAGTCGCATGAAAACGTTGTAACAACTGGGTTTGTCGGTAGATACCGCACAGGCATTGAAGCAATGCTTAGTGTAGCTGTTCTCTTGTTCTGTTCCGCCCAGTTGGCAATCAGTCTGCATTACATTGCTGCAGCCTATACCTGTTTTATAGTGGAGACAAAGTCCTCTCCAGTAGAAGTTCTGATTATCACTTTTCTCAATAACATTCAAGATTGAAAACTAAAATAAATTTATTAGCTATGATAAGCTTTGATTTTATCTTGAGCCTCTTCAACTAGCTCTAAAACCCCTCTAAGAGACTTGGCTGGCGGCGGTTCTGCGGTGCCGGTTGTCTGTCCTGTCCGGCGGTTCCCAACCACGTCCAGAGATCAAAATCTCTTCCGTTTGTCTACACATCAGGGTGGTGTCTGGGCAGGTTTCTCATCAAAGAACGCCACGGCTGGGTTTGTGCGATGAACCGTTTTATTACCCCGAGCGTTGTTTGAAATTCTGCCTGATAAATTGCTGCATAAAAGCAGTTTTAGTGAAGCATTCGGTATTGTTGTTATTTGGCAAAATTTCATTTGGTAGTCTGACTGACAAAGGAAGCCAGCCATACGTAGTTTGCACAGTCCTGGTTTTCAAAAGAGTCAACATGTTGCTCTGGTTTTGCTTAATTTCGCTTTGAGGTGTGATTCGTGCAAACAAGAAACCCAAACCGACATCTGGAATGCTTTTGCAAATTTAGGAAATGAAACTTTGTGTATCTGCGAAACGTACTAGGTGCTTGAAAAGAAAATAGCTGCCGAAGAGTTTCAATGGTTTCTTGAATTTATGCAAAACGTTCTTTGATTAATATTTTATAAGCAATTGTTGGGAAACACATGATCAAGTTGTTTCGGACCAACTTCTGCCGCATCCATTGGCGCAGACAATTGACTGAGGTTGACTGAGATTATTCCAATTTGAACTTCCACTTGTCATTCAAAAATACCTTCTTCATACAATCTTTCGTAGTCATTTAACTCAAGTTATTTCTGCCAGTGTTTAAAAAACTAAATTTTCTGACAGTCTTGTAAAAACGGTATTTGCCATTACACCTACTTTAGGCCATGAAAACTCGCTGTAGTTGCTAATAAAATTGTAAAACCACTTTGGTAAGATTGCATTAAAATGTAAAAAAATGAATTATGGTGCTACAGAGATCAAGAAGGTACAGGTTGCTTGTGTTTAAGGATTTATTTTGAAACAAGTTATTTATTGGCGAAATGAGAAGGGCGGACTTAGACGCCCGAAAGGTCACTTGCTGTCTTACCCTTTTACCTACTTTGATAATCACCCAGAAGTCTTGGAGAGAGAGTGTTGGTCTGTGGGCGGATTAATACAATGCAGATGCAATGCGAATAACCTGAACAGAAGAATAGCCAAATCAATCTCAGAATAAGCAGGTTTCAGGCCACAGTAGGTTTGAATAACATAAATATTTCGCACATTATAAAGTACCCAATAATGCACCTGTTTAGAGGCTCTGCATGATATAGAAATTTTCCAGAAAGTTTGAAAACTGCTAAGGATCAGATGTAAGCCTAGTAATTGAAATCACAAAATTAGGAACTTTACATAATGTAGGTTTTGATTGATATAATATTGGAAAAAAGACTGGTATTCTTTACGAAATACAATATAGAATGGTTTGGGAATTGATTCACTTATTGATTTTTAAACACGAAATTCTTCTCGGGAGGTCGCGCAGGCAGCAGCCCAGGGAGGATTCGAAACACCTCACGGTTTCCAGCGACCTCTGATAGTACTGCTTCATCCACACCGAGATGGAACTAAGGGACGGAGATGTAATTACGCCACCTTTTCTTTGGTCGACCTCTGTGACGAGTTCTCGTGGGTGCAGCCAGCAGAACGCGCCTCGCCAACCATTCTTGGTCATTCTGCTCACATGGCCGAATCACCGTAGCTGGAACCTCTCTATTCTTCGAAGAAGCGGCTTGACATTCAGAGAATTACCAATTCGCAGCTGCGCACTTTGTCACTAAACGTTACGCCGTGAACTCTTCGCAAAAGAGTTCACGACGTAATGTTTCACGACTTAATTCAATAAAAGTAGGTCGTTTGTGAAACGCCTTTGCCGAACCGGGTTGTATAACAATAAGTAAAATTGAGACCATTATTCAAGTGTGGCGTCAATCTCCCAAAATTAAAAAAAGAAAACTTGTAAGAAGTTTTGGAATTGGATTGCCTGCTAAACAGGGTGAAAAAACGAGGTGAACGTACCACTAACAATTAAATGGAAAATAGTACGAAGTGTTCCGCTACATGAGTTAATTAAAGTGAGGAAAACCGTAGCAGTTAAAAAAAACTTATATGTAAATTTGGCAATTCATATAGCCACCCTGCCCTTTAAAAACTCTTGCTCAAGCTAATGCACTCGCCTGGTTACTCATGCAATAAAAAATTTGCATGCAAGCAAAGCATACTGCAGCGTTATCATAAATACATGCAAAAACATCGGCGTCTAGAATATATGCAAATAGTACAGCTATGAAGGCTTTTTCCAGTATCCTAAAAAACAGCTCTTAATTCAAGTAGAAGAAAACGACACGCTCGTAGGTTTTTCACGGAAGATATTTGAAAACAGCAAATACTTCTACAGCACTCTAGATTGAAAGACGCTGTTCCTTAGAAAAAAGTAAAGGAATTTTTGTTTCAGAAAACTGTTTTTGAAAATAAAAAATAACTGAAAACTATGCAAAATACCTCAAAGCTTTTGCTTTATCAAAAACAGTTATGAAGAAACTGAATATTTTTAGTTTGCCAAAAATTATAGTCCTTTCTGACGTGGTTTAGTGTTCGTTTGACTCCGATACCTAACGAGATTGTACGTGGGCTGCAACAAATTATTATGCAAAATCATGAAAGATAGTTGACAAATGGTTTCACAAACTGTTTGGAATGTTGACCTTAACCAAACACGTTTTTGTACTTCACCTTATTGATTCTATACAATAAATACGTCACGGCTCCGTAAACCATAAGACAATGCTGAAAAAACCTGCCCATCTGTGTCGTTCATGTAAGGAACGTTCATGTAAACCAGGAGTGTCAAACTCAAATTGGTCCGCGGGGCAAATGAAGACTTATAAAGTCACCCAAGGGCCGCATTATAACTACCCGAGGGCCGCATAATGACGCTGACGCAACAATGGCGGTACCTGCACCTCACTAGAAAGAGCTTTTACATCTTTTTTCCTGCGAAAAGTATCATGCGTTATAGGCAAGTGATTTCTTGAAGTCTCTACGTTCGCTTAAAAGGAACTTGTTCACTCGCTAGCCGAGCTCGGATCTTTCAAGTGTTGATTGATTACAGAGAGTTATTGTTTCAAAATGGATCTTGCGCCTGTTCAAAAACGGTTTTACATTTCCTCAAAGCTGTTGAAACGAAGGTAGACCCTTCGTATGACGTCATCAAGTCTGCAATGAGGAATATAGTCAGAAAATATTCTGAATAGAAAATCACGCATGTTGTACAAAAGTTTTCATGAAATGGTTTGTCATACTACGAACACGCACGCTGATAGCACACGGATAACACACTTTTATGGCGTGAAAGTTTCTGCTATCTATCGTGCGGTTCCCGAAAAAGCGGAAAATGTTTTGCACAATGCTTGAAATCCCTTCTTATTTTCTTGTGTAAAAGACTTGGTAAATTTCCAATTTTTCTGTGCTTAATTACAGCACAGCATTCACGTAAAAGGACTACATAAAACAAACAGGTTTATCTTTCAAAAAATTCTTTTTGATTCTAAAAGCACATTGTTTGGTGACAGCAAGAGACTGCTGACGTACTGCAAGAGTAAAAACAAGGGGACGTTTTGCCAATTCCGACCCTACGGTGCACATGGCCTACTGGCGATTTGTGTTCTTTACGATAAAGGAATCACAGCAAGTGATGGCGAAGCTCACGTAAACTGCATTAAAAAGTACCGTGCTGTACAAACACCGTCAAGTACAAACAATCAACTACTTGCCAACGAACTTTTTTTGCTGTTTTCCAAAATTGGTTGCCTTTGTGAACACACGCTGAAGCTCTGCGTAGGTTTGAGATTTCTTTGACTGACACTTTTCCTTGCCTGCATATACTGAAGAGGGTTACTTTCTAGGTGATGTTTTTCAAAATGAACGAAATTAGGGTCTTAAAATTCAACGAAACCAAGGAGCGGATTATACAGCGACCTGGAATCTACAGGTTCAGCGTGAGAAGCAGAATGTGCATTAACAGAGCAAAATTGGTTGAAACAAAACAAGAAAAAAGGCATTTGATATTTGTTTGATAAACTTTAGACATTTCAGGGTTAAGAGGGCTTCGGTGTTGTAACTGAAAATCAGGAGATCAGTGAGTTGGACTGTAGTCACGTGCATTGTGCAATATAAAGCAGTAAACAAACATTCTTCTGTGAATCGTTGAACGCAGTGTTTCATCTTCAAGTGTTGAAAAAAGAAATCGCCAAAATAATTGCTTTCAACCATTTTTTGCAAAGCAATAACATGCAGTTAAAGGGGATTTCACTTGAGGAAAAATCTTGGTAAAATCATAAAACACCAACCCTTGCGACTCAGTTTTCTGTGCAAAGAGTCCCAAACTCTATGTTAAGGGTTACCAACTCCATTTGAAAATCTTACTGAATAGTTTTACATTCAAAAGACTCTAGACAATAAACAACAGCATGGCTGAGCTAATTTTTATTAATAAAAAGAATGGAGACGACAATAATAATCGTCATGCAAACTTGCAAAGTTGAAAGTGCACCAACTTACTTTGTCAAAAATGCAGTCCAACATTTTCCGACGAGTTAAAGTTGTAAGGTGGCTTAAGTTCGCATACGAAACATGCTTTGCTCCATTTTTAGGTTCGTAGTTGTTTTTTTCTACGTTCTACGTTAGCCGATCAAACGCATCCTTTGAAAGTTGAAATGTATTAGTTTCCGGATATCCAATAACTAGTGCACCATGCTTGTAATTAATCTCTTTTCAGATACAAGCAACGTTACACATTTAGTGTAGACGCCTTCATTCGACTTTCAAGCTTGCGTTTCCATGAAATGTCACAAGAATCAATTTTGGCCTTTCTAAGTATAGCGTTGTGAAAAAGGCAGAAACACAACATGGCATCTTTGAGAAAAATCAAAACACAACATTTCCCCATCTAGATTCTTATCAACTAGAAGAAGGCAAAAAGTACGAAAAGGTTCAGCGGGACTTAAATAGATCTCAGTGAAAACCAAGGTCAAGATGTTATATTCAGGGCCGGATTAAATGAACACGATGCCCCGGGCAAAGTCGTGACCACGAGGCCCCCTAAACGCTTAGCGCAACTGCGTAGCGTTTCACATATCCTCGTTTTAACTTTGCAGAAGCACCGGTCGAAAACTTCAAAAGTGATACGATTTGGCAGCCCACACTTCAGAGACAATTGGGGGTGACCATGTACGGCGGTTCGTATGTGGTTGATTTGTTGAAACAGAAAGTTGCATCACAAAAACGATCTTTTTGCTCCCATGTCACTACACAACAATATTTTTTGTCATAGACACTACAACCATCTTCACTGCACAAATCGTCCATGTATTGAGGAAAGATATGTCTATACTTTCTTTCAAATCAAAACGCACACCGTTTAGAAAAAATATTCTCAACGAAATATCACGCAAATGCAACTTCAACCGTGCTAATTGACTGAAGTTTTGCAATGGTAGCTTTACAATAGTTACACCTATTAACTGTTCCGTGATCTAGTAGTGGACAACAGGGCTTTGTCTGATCTAAGACTGGTACCCTCACGATTACGACAAGCACTTCGCAACTAATTCTCACCTCAGCGCATTAAACGGTAGGTACAAAGGCGTTAGAGTGAGAAGAATACTCACAAACGAACTTATTGAAGTGACCCTGCTGGTCTGTCACTCTGTCAATGTGTGCTTTCAAAAAAAGTCAATTGCGGATATTTTCATGAAGTCGCGATTGTTTGCACGCGAAATGCTTGATGATTGTCTCCAGGTCCGTATCTCCAAGAATGTCATGCTCCATGCTCATTAGAGACAGTATGCTTGGTTTTTCCTGCCCAATTGAACTTCGAAGAAAATTCTTAGTTCTACGCAACTTAGAAAAAGACCCTCTACAGGAAAGTTGAAAACCATATATAAGGAAAAAGTTTATGCATATGGCAATTTCAGTATTTAGAAAAGCAGAGTGCAGCTCGTTTTCCACAATAAACAAATACATTCGCAATTCTATACATTTACCGTCACTGTGATCAAGATTAGCTGCTTGCTTGTTCAAAATGTCTTTGAAGAGGGCTTCAAATTGCACAAGTTCTTCTGCCAAAGCAGCCTCTAAATCGTCGGAGCAACACGCCACTAAGTTGGATGCTGCCTCCCTCAAGGTTTCTGAAATCACTGAATGGGAGCCCATAAAGCGTGGTGCTGTTTGGTTCAATTCTTTTAACTCACTCGAAAACAATATATGTCAAAGTTGGCAGTTTCCTTAAGCTATATACCGTATTTACTCGATTGTAAGTCATCTTTAATTGTAAGCCGCCCTTAATTGTAAGCCGCACGAAATGGTGTTAAAAATTAATGTAAGCCCCCCTTAATTGTAAGCCGCACTTCACCATAGGTTACCTAAGTCTCTGAGATAATTTCGTGTACTGTATAGCGTGCTTCGTGTTTGATTATTAGCAACCCTGCTAATGATGATTCACCACTACAACTGCCTTCTGTTCATCATAATCCCTCTTGTGACAGAGGTGCGCATGATGCTGAAGAAAGGGAAGATAATGCGAAAAGAAGGTTTGTTCAACAAACGTAGCCAGGGAAAGACTGGGCGTTATATAGACCAGGGGTTCCCAACCTTTCTGTGACCATTTGAATAAGAGCTGATGATGCCTACTTTGTAGGCGAAATATATACTCTGTAAGATCTTAGATTATGCATAAAATGCACGCCGGCAACCCACCTGACAATTTTAAACAACTCTTTACTCCCTTGAATCAAATACATTCCTATGTAACCCGTAGTGCTACACGAGGAGCGTTCTTCTGGCAAGCAGCAGAAAATAAATACGGAAAAAGATCTTTAAAACACCTTGGCCCCAAAATCTGGGACTGTATTGATCCTACCTTGTATGAGCTTTCCTCATTTACATTCAAAAAA
>Ga0210059_1001444_pt1 | contig 35743 bp, 29 predicted proteins | sample Ectturendosymbi2_FD_188042 | JGI IMG/M metagenome (GOLD analysis project Ga0210059, IMG submission 188042) | Ecteinascidia turbinata endosymbiont from Florida, USA - Sample 2 (SPAdes) (version 2) | ecosystem: Host-associated > Tunicates > Ascidians > Unclassified | place: Key West, Florida... | reverse complement strand
TGCACCTCTACCCAGCGCAAACTCGAAAACGAACAAAGAAAGAGTTACCGAATTCTTATATCAAGCTGTTGAACTACCGACATCCGATTGTTCGATTTTTACAGAAAACGAGGGCTTGGTCCAGATCTAAGTCACTATGACCAATGACGACTTTGGTCCAAATTACACACCACACGAGCCCAAATTACGCGAATCGTCCGCAATTGAATATACACTGTATTCAAATTTTTTTCACCGTTCACGACTTTTGTGCTTGCCCTGAAAAAACAGAGTTGCCCTGAAATTTTTCACTGTATTGAATACACTTTTTACATTCAGGAGTTTTGAGCAACTTGCGCTTGCTCTGAAAAACAGAGTTGCCCTGGAATTTTTCACTGTATTGAATATGTATTTTTTATCATTCAGGAGTTTTGAGCAAATTGCGCTTGTTCTGAAAATTTTCAAGCCCGAGGGGGCGGCCGCCCTCCCGCCTCGCACGCCTATGCACATAGGAAACATGGCCATGACTAATAGTGTCGCAATACTAGATACTGCACGTGAAAGAATAGGTTTTTCGACAACTGGTTTTTGTTAAATTTAATTATTTGCAAACGTATAAAAGTTCCGTTTAATTCTTTTTAAACGCATTTCTTCAACGCAGGGTCGTGGTATCAGCAGTCCTGGGTCTCGAAACACCTCACACAACCTCTGATAGTTCTGCAGAGTCCACACCAAGACGGGACCAAGGCATGTGGGTGATGTAATGACACCAGTTGGTACCTGGCCGGCCTCGTTTTGGTACCTGGCCGGCCCCGCTGAACGCATTTCGCCAACCTTTGTGCGGTTACGCAACCGAATCGTTGCAGCTGGGATCACACTGTTCGGAGAAATCGACATTCAAGGCTTTATTGAAATTTCACAGTTGCGCATTTTGTCGCCTACTGTTGCGCCTGGGGATGAGCAATTCAAAGTAATTTGCTATTTCAGAACAATTCCAGAATAGCTGATATTGCAGTGCAACATACAGAGACTCTAAATGTCAGCCCGTTAAACGAGACTGCATCTCGGAGCACATAATCCCGTCCTAGAAAAAAATGTCTGAAAATGCTGACATGACAGGTAAGCAGAGATATTTTAGAGCCAGTTACTTTAGCAAAGGCAACCGTTCAGCATTGTTACGCCACCAGCTTAGTTCGTCAGCATTATTTTGCTCAATTTTTAACCTCAGCCAGCTTGCAATTTCTGATTTCTCAGATTGCTCGTAACAAGCAGTGCGAGCGAGTGACGAATGGCGAGAAAAAAGCAGGCAAAATAGGGCATTACATTTGCCTTCTTTCTTCATTTCTGTCACTCTTTAGCATTGCATGCTATCAGCCACGAACAAAACAAGCGTAGCTATCATTTGAGCGTGACACAAATAAGTGAGTGACACCTGCCCAAATTCACTACCAATGATATTGTCAAAGTTTAAAACCAAACGAATGAATCCTATTGACCAGTTTTATTATCATTTTGGATAGGATTCAATCCGAATCCTCCGGGCTCGCTGTTCTGGATTGTTCATCCTTAGATGCGCCGTGAATTTTTCATAAAATACCTATCTGTGTCTCCTGCACTTGAGATAGCATTCTTACGGTCATTATCCAAAATTCATGACCCTGACCACAAGTGAGGATCAGAACAGAGATGTATATTTAACCGAAAGCTTTTCATAGTTTGAAAGCTCCCGTTTTCTGACTACAGAACGTTGAAGCTCATGCAATATTGCATTTGCTTTACCAATTTGTGCGTCAACGTTTTTGTTCTGCTTTCTTCTACTCGTGACTACCACCCCAAGGTACCAGAACACCTCGACCTGCTGCAGTGTATTGCCGCTCACCTGCAGATCCTCCACCTTCCAACAGTGACACACTCATCGAATTGCCTGTGAGAGTCTATCCTATTTATACAAAGAAAGCAACAGCTTCAAGTAGTGAGAAACTTGTTAACATGTTTGTGAATGGCCATTCAGCTCACATAAGCCAGGGGTCTCCAAACTACGGCCTGCCAAGTTTTTTTGTAAATAATGAAAAAATATTTGTGTTGATTTGGTAGAATACAACATATCCCGAAACAACAACAATACGCAAGATGTCCTTCGAACTGTTGTGTAATAGCTTATGACAAAAAAGTTTGGAACTCCCTGCCCTGATACAGACAATGAAGAGGAATGATGACAATACACACTCTTGTCGGATCCACGACGGACGGTTTTGACTTAATTCTATTGGCCCGGACACCAACTTCTGAGATGGAATACAACGACTCTATGGCCAGTAGCATGTGCTCGTCAACACCGTACTCCAAAATACTCCCCAAATCTTTTGTCGAGTGACCCGGTCATATGCTTTGTCGAGTCCAACAAAACAAGCGTAGACATTTTTGGTATCCTCCCAACACAACTCGAAACCTTGTTATGGAGTGAGACTTTAGTGACCACAGCTTGGTCTGTGGTGCTACGACCAGGACGAACACTGCGCTGGACGATGGGCATCCTTTTCTACAAGGTACTTGGCACACACTTTGTCAGGAATCCTAAGAAAAGAAAGCACCAGCAGTTAGTGCGTTACCTTTCGTCTCCCTTCTTGTGTATGGGATGACCATCCCAGTTTAACAATCCTTCTGTGCTTTTCCAGATGACCAGGCCACATGACAAGTTCACACGTGAGATAGCCAGAGATATTTTCTTCCCTTTTCACGGTTTTAAGCGTTCCAAGTCAGATTCCATCACAACCTGCAGCTGTCCCGGCTTTCAGTGACTTGACATCTGGGGTGACTTCAATCGCAGTGATGGTGTATCCCTCCCCAGAATTCGCTACCCGTTTTGTCTGATGGTGTGAGCACAACTGCATCCAAAAAATCTTGAAAATGCTCTCCCAGCAACCAAGGGTAGTTTTTCTTTGCTGAGTAGGACACCGTCTCAGCCTTTGACGAATCCTGGAATGTTAGATCTTTTTGTCTCTGAGGTCCTGGATAGTTTTCCAGAACTCTCTGTTGGCTTCCCAGTAACTGGAATCTGGTTTATGTATGAAATTCTCTCGAAAATGCATTTTGTTTTTGACAGCTTGGGCTGAGGGCTTCCGCACCGCAGCGTGCCTCAAATGCAAAGAAGGTTCGGTTTTGTTCTGATGCCAGGCTTTATTGACGAATTGCTTTGATATGATAGCTCATCTCTGTGCTGGAACAAATGTTCGTGATGCAAAGTGTGTGGCTGCAGTATGTTGGCAAGCGGAGATTTTCGTTATTTTAGGTTTCATTTGGGTTAGCATCACCATGCTGACTGACCACACCTTTTCATACGTCATTTACAACGTGTGGATTGAAGTCTATCAAAAGGATCTTTGTTCCTTAGCTTTTGCTGGGCATCACTAATTATCTAAACGGATTCCGGGCACTGCGCAGTTACATTTGGGCCGGATACCTGTATGAAGCACAAGACGTGATCTATCATCTTCAGTCTCAACAACGCACACCTTCCCTACCAGCGAGATCCATTCATAAACACAGCCTACCAACAGAGACCTACGAGCTGTCCCACCCCAGACTGGGCAGACATTATTGACTCAATGGCTGAGTAGAACAGTTTCCAACCATTGCCCAGCTCCGCAGTATTAGAGGCACGATGATTAATCGCAGAGATGACAGGAACATTCGGGCAATATCTTTTTGACTTCTTCAACCGATTCGTGCTCTTTCCTTGTGAGTGACGTGATTTTCCTGTTTTCAACAACTAGCTTATGGCAAAGTTGCTGTTTCCGTGTGGTTTTCAAGTCTCCTAGAGCAGAAACGCTACTTGCCTCCCCAGATGCGCGTTGAGACCAAGGTGAGGCCTCCACTAGTCGATAGCTGATGGGGGAGACAATCGTGAACGTTCGAACCGGCCCCCTGCCTTAAGCCCAAACGCGATTCTTGTTGAAGCTGATGAAAAAGGCAAACACATAGTAATTTTAAGTTTGACCGAAGCATTTCAATGAACCCAGGGGCATATTTTTATCGGCAGACGCAAGACTGCATCGCACTGCCGATGGTATCCTGATGTGCGAGGTAAAGCTTTTTCGCCAAGCATGCGTATGCGCATGCGCAAAAGAAGTTTAGAGTGCTTGTGATTGCCGTCTGCTGTAAAAAAATGGATTACCCCACAAACCGGAAATTTAGCGTAAATGTTGTCAGTTTTTGCACAAACAAACAACATCCATTAAAATTACAAAATTTGTTTTAGTACATAAATTGATGAAATAATTAAATATCTTACAGCATTAGGTATCTACTTGTTTTTCCTCAGAATTTCTGACATTGCCGGGAACGTTTTTTTGCGGGTATCCGTGTCCACAGCGTGTGCGTTTGTTGCGTCAAACAGACACGCACTCATCATCAACTGACCTGTTTCTTCTCTGAAATCAACTCCGTGTCGGTGGGCATTCTACGCGGGAAAGGGTCGCCGGGCTCCGCACTTTTCACTCGATTTTCAACCTCGTTGTCACTCGCGGCGGCAGAGAGGCTCTCATCTCTGGAAACTGCTGGTTCTTGTCTCGGCGAGTTTAGAGGTACGGCGGGAGCGGTCGTTGCCTCTGTTCTTATCCTGTTTATTTATAAATCGAATCTGGCCACTGCGTGGGATAATATAATCAAACAAAAATTTAAACAAAATTGCCGCGACTCCATTTAACAAATACAGAAAGAAAAATATTTAAACAAGAAAGCTGAAAAACCTTTGTTAATCGTTAAACTCTGCCACTTTTGAGGCGTCTTCAGTGTTGTTCAAATGCAATCACAATTTTTTCCAAACGGCTGGCTTTTTTTGGAAGTGATCACTAGCAGAACCGAGAACGCTGCGGGCTGCAACTTACCGTGAGGGGGAGGTGCGCCCGCCGAGAATCACGACAAGCCTTTCTCGCGCCGCCTGCGCCGCTCCGCTTTCAAGAACTTCTTTCACCGATCGACCGGGAAAGAGACGCGAGAGGAGAGGAACCAGCTGCGACCAAACATTTGTCAAGCTCAGGTCTGAGGCGCATACTGCTTGTTGCAACTACGTGCTATGGCGGTTGCAACGGTTCCAAGAAGGCGTGCATCAGTTATAAGGACAATACCAAAGACGCCAGCGTGGATCACCACAGTGCTTTGCGCTATTTTAAAGGAGCACACGTCAACGGCCAGCTCCCTAATCATCTATCGTAACAGAAGGTTATGGCTGCTGCAGGTTTTGTCCCTCGATTTGCTTTAAAACAGTGATTCTCAACGTGGACCACCAGGAATTTCTAGTGGTCCACCGGGAATTTCTAGTGGTCCACAGAGAGTTCCATAATCCTTGATAAACATTCCTGAAAATTGTAGCCTTTGCTGTACAATAAATTACGTAAGACGGTCCATCGGATATTTTTTTGAAAAGACAGTCCATGGGCCAGAGAAGGTTGAGAACCACTGCTTTAACAGTTCTACGGAAACTGTCGCTGAAACACGCGCAACGACAGAGCAGAGTCTCGTGCGCGCGCTATAAGACCATTTTGGCCAAGAAGACGCCACATGGAACCTGACGGTTCATTTACTGCAGAACAATGAGAACGAAAACCGCTTCGAGAAAAACTCACCGAAAAACGTGGCCGGAAGAATACAGTACTGCATCTTATCATGTGTTCTTAAGTCTGGCGGAATATTTTTTGATTACCCCAGCAGGCTTTTTAGCGTGAACAGATTACCGGCCTCGACATACCCCAGAAACTCAATCAACCTGCGACCTGAAATGGTAAATCAGGCACGAACCTCATCGTTGTCCGGGTCCAGGTGCAGGGAAAGCAAAAGATCTTTTCGCGCCAGGTCGACGTCCTGCATGAGGTAGCGGGAACGCGCGCGGTGCACGTAGAACTGGCCGACTTTGGGGTTGTGCTCAATTGCTTGCGTAAAACGGATCACTGCTTCCTGGTATTGCCTATAAACGGATTGGCTTATTTCAGAAGTTAGCGATTATGCGCTCGAGCAGGAAACGAAAAATAACTTCCGCTTCTCTTAGCACAAGTGCACTGTGAAAAAAAACTGAACCAAGATATTCTGTTAAACGTTCAAAATATAACGAGGGGAGGCTTCGATCACGGTGTTGTCCAAGGCGCAGCACGGTAGCTATGGGTGACGTTATTATGAGATAACAATTATTTACATTCTGTTACAATAAGGCGTTGGGGCCTGATAAACGCGGATACGATCATAACTCGGTAGCGCCACTAAATTAAAATCTCGGTTCTGATAAATATGAGTGAACAGCTCATGGAGGTAAGTGTCGGGCGCTCTGTCGCAACAGCTTTCTGCGAATCACTCAAACATGCATCAAATCACTCAAGCGTTACTTTCGCTTACAGGATCGACTTGCACCCGGCTTCTCATGAATCACCCACTGGGATGAGGACGCTATGACTTGCACCCGGCTTCTCATGAATCACCCACTGGGATGAGGACGCTATGACTTGCACCCGGCTTCTCATGAATCACCCACTGGGGTGAGGACGCTATGCGATAGCAAATGCATTCCCGTAAAGGTTTTCGGGGTAAGCGACAAATTAACATTGAAATATCTTTTCTTGTTCGAGATCACGCCAGGGGCGTAACGAGGGGGACAAGGGGGGCGCAATTCCCCGGGCGCCGAAGAGTCCCAGCAGTGCTGCAAGGACACTCTTCAATACGGTACATTTGCTTCCGAAAGACCTCAGGTTCGAACACGGGGGCGCCAAACTTGCTTCTTGTCCAGGCGCCATCTAACCTCATTACGCCTCTGGGTCACGCGCGCTTTTAAAGCTTTTGCTCAGCAAGTTCCGGGCACGCAACTGGCCCCAGCGCTAACCTTTCCTGATAAGCGAGGATGCCGAACTCGTTGTGGACGACCGCCACTCGGCACTTGGTGCTCCAGCAGTCCGGGTCAAGCTCGAGTGCTTGCTGGTAATCGGCCAACGCAAATCCGAGGTCGCTGATCTTGAAGAAGCAATCTGGAAAAAATGTGTTTTCAATTTCTCTGAGACGGACAGTTTTCTTGCTTTCTTGTTCTGTACATTTCACTTTTTTTGATACATCAATTTGCTCTTACCGCCGCGATTAATGTACAGCCCTTTTTCATCTTTCTCTCCCTTGATTGCTTTGTTGAGAAGAACAATTGCTTCCTCAAAAAAATCCTTTACAAATAGAACCACAGATAATACCCAGCATTTTTTATATTTACTACAAGCTCTTTTCAAACAGCGTCAAATGCAAACTCAGATGGTAGAAAATTCTGAGAGTCAAACGCGACACGAAGTTAACCGTATAAGTTGTTTCAAGCTGTCTGCCCGAAGTTTCAAACATTGTTCATAAAAAATCATGGACAAACTGAGAAATCGGCAGGAGATAGAAAACACTGTGCTCAAAAACGGAAGTAAATTAACCATCGATTTCCAATTGAAATGCGTTTGGAGAGTTTGGGACATTTGGAGAACTAACGCGGTTGAGTGGAAGTGTTGGCATTCAAGCCAAGCCCTTTGAGGACCTCACACTGCGTTTCACTTTTTTCGAAAGTGAGCCGGGTTTTGCTGTTCGGCTCCGAAAGAAAGCATAATTCCGTACACGATGCTTGTGTTTTTAATATAGCACCACAGTTTGTTTAAGAAAAAAGTTCCAGAAGTGTTATACAGTGTTTAGATTGCTGTACGTCACTTGGCCCGGCGTTTTTCTACCTTCTACGTTTGAGGAACAGTTCGCGATTTCAATACGATTTTTGTGGTTTGCTGAGTCAAAGTACAACAACGAATGGTAACAAAGCTATGTTCATTCATCATCACATCGCTCTCCAAAGACTAGTTTATTAACTAGCATCTACTTTTTATGCAGACCTTTTCTGGTTTATTACTGTACTAGACTTAGAGGTTCAACAAACACCGCACAAGCCATCCAACGTCTAGTGACACCACTGATGAACCTACGATGTTTTTGTTATTGTTGTTGCTTATTTATTCGCCTAAAGTCACCTTTTCTAAGTTCGGATCAGCATCTTGTTTTACGAGTTGCTCCAAGATGCATCAAAAAGTGAACATAAAAAATGTAAACGTCGTTCGAAATCAGCCAATAACATCGTTATACAGAAGAGATTGTTTGAGAAAGCTTGAAGCTCATCAATTTCAAACCAATTCACTCAGTGCCAGTTCCGTTGACGTACGTTTTTTGATGACAAGATCATTTGACAATATCGCAAAACGTTGAGCTTACAGCTGTTTGTTTTAATATCAAATAGGTGAGACGGTTTAGAGGCCTCCCTAGACGGTTGAAACTTTTGCGGAGAAACCACAGCAGACGCAAAACTTGTAATAAACACAGTTACATCGCCAACGAAATAACCTAAATACTTGAGAATGTGAAGCCATATAATTTTTCGACGATTAAGTTAGGACGCGTATATTCAGGCTTTAAGTAATGCGATTTCAAAGCACACCCGACAGTAAGTGATTTTAAATAAATATCTTGACACAGAAGGGCACCAAAGAGCAAGAGTTAATTATGTGGTCATAAACAACATTATTGTGTCAGAAATAAAGCAACAACAATGGAGCATTAGTTCCATATCAAGATTTTAAATAATGGGCTTCCACTGTGGGTGGCGGAACAAAAGGGTCGGGCAGTCCGGCCCCCCTTTTTCAAAAGGGGCCATGACATACAAAGGAACACCAACTATTTTACTGCATTTTAATCTTTCATTGTAAAGTAGATCATCTTCAAAATTTTGCTGAGCGCCTGACCGTTTTGATAAAGCAAGCTTATTTTCATCTCAACCTTGATGCATCGTTATACCGTACGCGCAAGGAGTGTGGGTGCTTTTTCGCATTTCAAATATTTTTAGAAATTATGGGAAAAGGCCGTTCTAAACCTGAATCATCGCCGACAGCGTCACATAAATCAATCATGATGTAGGTCGCAGGCCAGTGTTGCAAAAATGCGGTTGCGCACTCGAGTCGCGCGACCAAAATCTTGGAATGCGCGAACGGGATTTGCAGCGACGTACCACATATACATAATCTGAAAGAAGATAACCAACCTCATTTTTTCTGTAAATATGTAGAGGTAAGGAATAAATTGCACGTTTTCTTTCCTACATTGTTTACATTTTATGCTTTATGCGAATGAATGCTGTATGGAAAAACGTATATGTGTGCGTTACGAAGAATTTCTGCGCGCTGCTAAAATTCACAGAAAATTTTGCACCGCTGTCGTAGGCCTAGGTCGGACCCGTACACCCCACTATAAAATTCATTCCGCCGCCCTTGGCCTCCACAAAACTGGTCGTGCTGAAAATCAGACCTAAATTCAGGAGAACTGATCTTAAACTGACAGTCTGAAGTTCAGACTCACTTAAGCAGCGTTTCAAAAGCTTGCGCATGCGCACAGGCAACCGTTCCTGCGGGTCTGAGCATTAACTCACCCTGTGATAGCAGTAAACAGAGAAATCGTTGTAGGTCAACAAAAGCTGTCTCTGCGAGTTTATGTAAACAGGGTCATCCTCGTTGTGGTCGGCCTTGTCCATCGCGAGTAGGTAATCGTCAATGGCCGAGTTGAAGTTCTGCATGCGTCGGTACAGGGCACCTCTGTGCCAAAACAAAACCAGCGGTTGCAGAAAAGCTGCCCGCGTTTGTTCCAGCTTCACAGAAGGAGATCAGTACCTGAACACGTGATATTCCGCAACGGACGGGTCGGTGTCAATGGCCGTAGTGATCTTTTTCAAAGCCTCGTGCAGTTTTCCCTGGGATCAGACACCGCAAAACAAACAGACGTATCAGAGGCAGGACGCTGTGCAGCGGATGAAAACGTAAAAGCTTAAGATCAGGCAGAATGCTAATGGCGCGTTTAGCTCGTTTCGCGTCCCACCAACACGCACGACATACGTGAGCAAATAAATAGGAAAATTTTATTTTTAGTGGAATAAAACTCGAAAAGAGGATGGAAAAGTTAAAGTGCAAGAAAGCTCAACACTACCAGAAATGCTGAGTTCCTATCAGATTAGCGGTAAACTTCTGAAGTTATGAAGACGATGGTGGCTTTCCCTTAACTTTCAAAATTTATTAAATGCGAACTCAGCAAAAACATTCTAGAAAATTTTCAGTCAATGCAACTCCAGCGCCAATTACCTGTATCGTCAACGACACCGCTTGCTGCTGAGAGCTATCAGCAGTTTTCTTGATTTCTTCCATCATCCTCGTTGCTTCCGGCTGCTCTGAGTCTAGGGACAGCGCGTCTCTAACGTCGTAATAGCAAAGAGTAGCCTGTAGAAAGTCGAGATGTTTTGACTATCCGTACAATGCTTTGACGATACCAGTGTTTTAAAGCGACGACCAACAATGTATTTTGCTGTTGCTTGACGATTGGTCGGGAGTTCAGCTACAGCGGTTGCCTAGTGATGATTATCATAACTGCTGTCTAGTTTTACAGTTTTAACCTCAAATATTGAATAAGCGATTGTGATGTCTCGCACACCCAACCAGTTTTCTTTTATAAATTCATTGATAAAGTCATTTTATTTATGCTAGCATGACTTTACAACGTGGATGAACAATTTTAAGTGTTTGTTGAAATTGTTCAGATTAGGAATAAACACGCTTTAGTGTTTGTGCGAAAATCGACTCGCAGAAAACAACTGATATTTCGTCGAGTTTGCGAAACTTACATTTTGCACATGTGCTAAGAAATGCGACTCGCATCAGGTGTGAAAATCAACTTTGAAATAACGTCTTCTTTGCCAAAACGTAAAGATCGTTGCAAGCAAACAAAGCATTGCAGGGCACGCTTCACTGCATACCTTAGCCTAAGTCTGACTGACCAAAGGTATGAGCAAAACATTTTCATTAAAAGCTTCGCGATGAAGAACGAACGACGAAGAATACCAAATCTCGATTTTTCACTTTTCTTCCGCTAATTCGATCCGGATCAACTACAGCGTGTCTCACATTTCGAAACATCCGATGGAGTCGCGCCCGCAGCACGTACAGCTCGGGGTTCGCTGTTGTCTCGGAGTCCAGGCGCCTGGTAACTAAGGCGAGGCACTCTTGATTCCTCCCGAGCGCGGCGAGACAGGCGATGGTGCGCATGTGGTAGTTCTGTGCGCCCGGCTTCATCTCCGAAGCGCGAGCGAAGCTCTCCAACGCTTCGGAGTAGAGGCCTTGATCGAAAAGGAACTGACCCTGACAAGGAAATCATCAAGTATGTACTTTGCACGATGGGTGTAAGCAAGGAATCGATCAGCAAATTTTTAATAGGAAATCGATTTCACGTGAAATTACGCATCCTCAGTCCTTACATTCTGTTTGAATAAGGACTGACGATGCGTAATTTTACGTGAAATCGATTTCCTATTAAAAATTTGCTGATCGATTCCTTGCTTACACCCATCTTGGAAAGTACATACTTGAATACAGATATGTGCAAGTTTGAATCATCGCAAAAAGACGAAACCAGATGGCAGTCGACTGATTCCTTGAAAGCATACAGAAACACTAGTGCTTTTAAGAAAATGATCAGTTGCAACATTAGAAAAATCCATCGGAATGCAAAGTTATCAGTTGGAAACGAATTAGCGAAACCGTTGTTGAAAAACGTAGTTCAAAAAGTATTGTTTAGGGAAATAGCAAGCTTCATAATAAAATCAGTGGCACAGTTGGCTACCATTCTCAGTTTTGGAACTTTTCCCCATATTAAAAGCTTGGCCTATCAGTGGTTGCTGGGTCTGAGCAATATTACCAATATGCGCTGGTCTGTAGCAAAAGCATTGCTTTGCACAGAAACGCCTTTCATGCCACTGCATTAAACAATCCACGATTTCCTCGTTGCAACAAGCGAAGTGAACGTTCTAAACGAACCAAAGCAATCCTAAACACTAGAAGACTGCTCCATATTGGTTTGAAGTAACAGTTTAGTTTGGATCACAAGACTATTATGAAAGTTTTGTCTGTCCCAAACTTGGTCCGTATATAAAAGTTCTCGCACTAAGCGTACCTCCATGTAACTGAGAAAGGCCAGTTTTTCTAACAGAAAATCGTTGTCTGGGTCCAGTTGATAGGCTTTCTTCAGATTCAGATGCGCCGAACGAAAGTCACACAACTGAATATACGCCTCCGCCCTTTCCACGTAACAGCCAACGTGATCGGATTGCAAGTTGAGCGCTTTTGTGAAACTGGTTATGGCCGCTTCGAACCGGCCGTCGCGCGACAATGCGAGACCACGATCGTAGCTGCAAAAATGTTCTGTGCATTGCATGCAAACAGATTACATTGTTCACACATAACGTTTCGCAACTTTCATTGCAAGTCGTCACATAAAAAATGCAAATATCGAGCTTTTCAACCAAGATAAAGATAAATAGGTTTTCAGACATCAAGGCTTCCCAAAACGCGGTGCGAAACGTTTCCACCAAAAGGCAGGTATTGCAAGCAAAAAGCTGCAGTTTATGAGTTACGAAATCCTGTTACTTCGAAAACGGGGCCAAGAAATTAATCTACTATAAGTGAACAGCGGGATGCCGTGGAAAAAAGTTTGACAAGAAACGAAATCGTTTGGACTCGACTTAACAATGGTGCCGAAAGATATCACGTGATTGTACCGCAAAGTGAAAGCGACGGCATTCGTACAAAAACCCACTCCTTGAAAAAAGAACACAACTAACTTCTTCCAACCGTAACCAGAGATGCAACCGAAGGAATGTGCAGGCCTACGGAACACCTTGAACCAACTTCGTCAAATCTTCTTGTATTTCTTTGGGAGAAAATGTTACTGGCAAGTGTGGCAGACCTTGCACTTCCATAACACGGCATTACTCCAGCACAGTGCGATTACGTGCACCATGCGAAGAATTCGCAAACCTGTCACTGTGACCGCAACAGGCAAAAGAAGTGGCAAAGTTGCGGACAGTGCAAGCGGTTGCCCGGTTTCGTACAAAATTCCCAATTTACCCTTTCACCTGCACGGCAAAACGACCCTTCAGGTACGAAACAGCCACAGCGCTTACTGGTCAAGCACTTTTTCGTCGACGACACGTTGCATAGTTAGGCGCGGTAGAGGACTGCCGGGGTCCCAAAACAGTGCTTCGCGCTCGAGTCGCTTCAGCTGCTGACGCCGACGAGCAGCCTCCAGTTCTTCCTCAGGTATCGACGTAGGGAAAGTCCCTGAATTCTACGTCAACAGTTACCCTGTTTGAGTAAGAGCTGATGGAACATTCTGTTTGGATATGAGCTGATGATGCCTACCTAATAGGCGAAATATGTACTCTGTAAGATCTTAGTGTCTGGTTCTTGGTTGGGAAAGGATTCCTTTCGATTGAGAATCAACAGTTACTCCAATCACCACTCGTGGATTCGTGGGCAATTTGAGACTGGCGAGAGGAAACCGCTGGTTGAACCACGTTAGTGACTTTTGAAAATTCAAACTTTCTTGCTTCGACTTTTTTTGGTGGCAAAAGGATGATTTCAAAAGTACATGAACAAAAGTGAGACCGTGCGATATGCATCACTTGAGCTTGGCCTTACATCAGTTAAAAGAGATAGAAAACTACAACAATCACCTATATCCAAAAAAATTATTCAAAAGCCTGTTTATCAAAACACCTTCTATATAGTGGAAAGTGAACCATTGTATATATTCAGATGACGAATGTTGGGGTGATGTAACCAGAGTCAATTTATAAAGTCAGAGCAACAAAAATGCCAGCTTTTTTCCAGAACACACGGAATCTGAGAGCAAGAGGGCATTGAAAAAAAGATGAACAGCACATCAGATTAGTTGGCGCTGGTATCAATAAATGATAGAGCTGATCTTAGCGCACGACTGAGAGATATTAAAATGGTGAGAACAGTGGCGTAGCCAGCCAAAAATTTTTGGGGAGCAAATTTTTTGATTTTAGGCGAGGAACAATATTTTGCTTGGGATACCGCCTCCCAAAGCAGAAAATGACTAGATATGGTAAAAATTTGGGCCCTCTGGCTACGCCTATGTGTGAGAATTTCTTTTGTTTCCGTCCTGTTCTCCGTATGTTAGCACAGATTTATCTGACCCTAAAAACTCCGTTCACTTTTCAGGCAAGCGCATTACCTCTTCAAGCAGTTCTTCATCTTCTGGAAGAGATGCTGGCGTATCGAGTGTTTCTTTCAATTGCTGTGAAAAAATAAAGGCATGTTATCGATTCGATGCAGGATTCCACGGATGGCAACGCCGATCGAACAATGGGCAAAACAAATTATGTTGTTTAGCGATCTTCAAGCAACGTAAATAAGGGAAAGTCAGAGCTAAATCACTTGTTTCAAATGTCAGAAGTCGTGACAAGAGCGACACAAGTTATCTGAATAGGTTTGCTTTCTACTTCAATAATTTGCTTTCGTGGAACAATGCTGAAGCGATAAACTACAAGCAACTCGAAGTTTACGGCAGATAGTTTTCATAAATGGATACAAAATCAATGAGAAATTTCAGTTTGGATCGCCTAGCCTACACGATTATCGGCCTGACGATCTCGTTTCAGACAAAACTTTCAAAAGCAACCTCTTCACCAAAACTGGTATCACGAGTGGTGTTCTTGATCTGCTGTCAAAGAGATTCTGTTCAGCTGCGTTACTACCACACGAAGTGAACCCTTGCAAGTTGCGTAGAAGCGTGTGGCAGTAGAGAACTGAACGGACAGATTTTTTACGATTCGGCCCAGCCCGGCCCATCATGGTTCAGACCTGCGTTTTTTTTCAGTCAAATTTCGGCCATAGACCGAAACGTTTTTGAAATGACCGAAATAAATTTAGCCATTTCGGTCAAAATGTCCGAAAATATAGGCTGATGAACACTGCTACGGCGAGTTTTGATAAATCTGTGAGACAAAAGACCGAAATGTTTCAGTGACCATACAGCCTCAGCAGCAACAAAATGACCGAAATATCTCAGCGAAAAAAAAACAGGTTCAGATCCAGTCCAGAACACGGCTCGCTCAGTTTGGACGTTTAAGCCCAGTCCAACTCAGCTTGTACAACAGAGCGGCCCAGACAGGCCCGCATAAAAACTGGTCTCTCAGGAACTCGTGGTGGCACATATACGTAACTTTACAAAGAAGCACAATAGAATATAACGAAGTATCCACAGGTAAGTCATTCAAAGAATCACAGCTGGATTCAATCATTGGACAAAGTTTTTACAGCACGGCCTGCGGTCCAGCCTGTCCCAAGGTCCGGAGGTTTTTAATAATATCCGGCCCAATTCAGCTTTAAAGCCATGCCCAGCACGGCTCGTGGTGTTTTCGGTCCAGCCCACCTCATGGGCTGTTACGACTCACGCAGGCCTCCGCAGCGCAGCTTGTCATTCTGTTAGCTTCCATTCACACCACGACTATCACAGAAAAAACTAACAAGTATTTTCATTACTTATTAATTAACCAAGTAGCAGACAAACCACAATCATAGAAAGTTTCCCATAAGAAGAGTGCTTGTTTTTGCATGCGACTGCCATACGTACAACCTTCACAAATTTGAGTTTCCACATCTTTGCAGACAGACCAAGGTGTTCTTGAACACGATCGAGAATTTGCGAAACGAAAGGGAATAGACACGACATACCCAGCGTGGCGTAGAAAATGGAAGAGCCATCCGTACAAGCACCACAAATACAAAACTCCGGCACATCGATATTAAGCCTAAAATTCATCCGGTTGCGTCCTTATCAATGGGGAAGCGTTACTGTCCAAGGAACGCACAGTGAGGGCAGTACTGCTAGCACCATTTGTGATTATTATCACGAGGCGTCGGTCTGCTTTTCAAGTGGATGCCAGGCGCAATTTCTGCATAGCCTCTTCCTACTTTGAAGCTGGCTTTAAGACAAAAGTAATGGAGTGGTTGTAGTGCTGCGGCGGTGTTATAACGAAATGTCTGCGTTTTCGTCATTAACTGTTATTGTATTTTTTATTATATTGTGGCGTGGCCGATTCCTACTTGCTTTGAATAGCTCTGACTGTTAGGTAACGCAGCTTATTAAGTCAGCCTGGGAAAACGCTTTGTCTCTACAGTTTAACAGAAACCAGAAGAAATTATAGACATGTACTAGGAAAGCTGGAGGACCCCTTTCGCAGCTGACCTCTTTTTTCTTCCTCCATTTCTGTCCGCAATAGCCCAGGAGAGCTAGCAAGACTCTGCAGTCTTTTCACTGATTATCTTTACCAAATAAGTGTGCAGTTACGCTTTAGCACAAGTATGTTTCTGGTTGAACAAAGAATGCACAAGCCAGAAAATGACCAAAAGTTTTGGTTTCGTGTGATTCAAGAGAAAACGTGTCGACCGACACCTCGTGATAGCTTTTGCTTCTTCTCTAGCTGTTACCACTCAGGAGTTTTTCAATGGCTGGAGATATCGCGCTTGGTGCATTTACAAAGTGCTGTAATTTCTATTTACCGTTAACTGCTAAAAAGCGTCGCACCATTGTTGTGTAGATTCCCACAACTTTTCAATCCAAGTAATTGGAGGCCGACGGTGCTGTTTGAGACATGCTCAGCATATTTTCTAAACAATATAGCCTCGTATCTCACACTGCCCTAAAATCTTTAACCATCTTTTTGTAAAGTTTAGGTATCTGCACGCAGGACCCCTGAAAGAAATTTTATCAGGGGGTACTAAGACCGAAACCAGACCCTGTGGCGTCTGGGGGCCTCGTCGAAACTTGTGTAGTTTGCTTGTATAGTAATTAGAATATAGATAAAACAGCTACCATTTAGGAATGGATTAACTGTTATACTGGGAAGTAGTACATCAGTATATTTTGGGCTTGATTACAGAAAAACTTAGCGTGTGTACTTTCAACCTCCCGGACCCGGGTACGATGTATCTCTTGTACCCCCCTCTCGCAGGCCCTATCCACACAGGGGTAGAATTACAGGATGGAGAATTGCATAGACCAGGGGTCTCAAACTCAACTTGCGCCGTGGACCACATGAGGACTTATAAGGTAACCCGCGGGCCCCGTTATAACGCTGACACAACAGCGGCGGTACCTGAACTTACTAGAAAGAGCTTTTGCATCTTTATTTCCTGCAAAAGGTATCACGAATTATAGACAAATCATTTATAGCCGTCTCTACGTTCGTATCAATCATTTCTAGCTGTCTGAGGAACTTATTCACTCGCTAGGCGAGCACTTTTAAATACCTGTGAATAAACAAAATAACGTAAATGTTATTCATTTCATTTATTTTTCATGCCCGCTTTTCCTCTAGAGGGGGTGGGGGGTCAGTAGCCCTAGGAGGACTTCCAATGCCTAACGGTCAACAGCAATTTCAGATGGTTCTGCTGGCTCTTCACCACGACGAGGCCAAACAAGGTCGGAGATGTATTCACTCCACCTAGGCCTTGGATGAGTTCTGAACCGATTTTCCGTGGATTTAGGATTTAGCCAGCAGTAGTTGCCTCCCCAGTCTTTCGTGGGGCATTCTGGGAAAATGGCCGAACCAATATATCTGTGCACCCTCAACTCGGAGGAAAAGTGGTCCCACATGCAAGGCTCTGCGAATTTCACAGCTGCGCGCTTTGTCGCGAAGTGGCACACCATGGACACTTCAAAAAATCCCATATCTGCTGCTTGCCCCTGAGATAATATTATTTCAGTCAGTATCCAAGATTCAGGATCACAGGTAAGGATCAGAACAAAGACCGACTTAAAAACTGACAGCTTTGCGGTGTGGGAAACCTCCCGTTTTGTGACCACAGAGCGATAAAGCTCACGCAGAACTGCGTTAGCTTTAGCAATCCATCCATCAGCCTCCTCGCTCCACCTTCCGTCACTCGCAAATACTACCCCTATGCACTTGAATTTCTCCACCTGCTGCAGTGTATTCCGCTCACGTGCAGCATACACTGCGTTTGGTTTGTAGAGAGACATAATAACTCGGTATTTTTAGTACTGATTTCAATTCTGGTTCGGTCACACGCAGCGGACAACCGATCGAGTACATGCTGAAGACCCTGTTGAGAAAATGCTAGCAGTACCAAATCGTCTGCAAAAAGTAAACGGTTGATCCTGCAGCTCACAAATGTGACACCCTCTTCGACTCGGCTGTGACTGTCTATCCAATTCATATAGACCAGGGGTGGCCAAACTTTTTGACCCGAGGACCGAATTCGCGATTGTCTGGCCACTGGAGGGCCGGCTGCAGTGCGATTTACGTGACAGGCAGCACTAAATGCTCTTGCACTGCTGTCCACAGTCGGAAGAGTGGTGCTTGAAAAAATTTTCAAGGTATTTGGCGGGGTCGGATTAAACTGGTAAGCGGGCCGGATGAGGCCCGCGGGCCTTAGTTTGGCCACCCCTGATGTAGACTATGAAAAGAAGTGGTGACAGCACACACCCTTGTCGGAGTCCAACACCAACGGTGAACAGTCGTCATTTAATTCTCCCAACACGGACACAAATTTCTGAACAGGAATGCAGTGACTTGACGGCCAGTAACAGGCCGCCGTCAACACCGTAGCCTACTCCCACAACACTCCCAAAAGCTTTTCACGAGGAACCCGATCGTATGCTTTCTCGAGGTCGTCAAAAGATGTGTAAACGTTTTTGGCATACTCCCAAGATTTCTCAAAAATTTGCTGGAGAGCTAAAATTTGGTCTGTACTCTGTAGTGCTATGGCCAGGATGAAAACCGCACTGGTATCATCCAGGTTTGGTTCTTTTATTTCGCGGCATCTTTTTTCAAGGCACTTGGCAACGAAACGTGAAACATTTCAATATTCCCCACAAGCAACGCGGGCCGCACAAAACGCCCTCGCGGGCCACATGCGGCCCGCGTGTTTGAGACCCTTGGCATAGACTTAATGCATGAGAGACAAAACTACGGTAAATAGGATCGAATGTTGATTGCCTCGTTCATTTGGATCCTCTTCAAAGGGTGACCGTACCAGAGCCAAGTTCTTAACACTGCCAAAAGATTATCATCAAGAAAATTATTATTTCTGCAATTTCGACTGCTATTCCAGTCAGGACATGGAAAGGACCTGCACACAAAAGCTTCCACCGTCCATCAACAATCTATCCGGGACGAGTTGTCACTCACCTGGATAATTTTCTCGGCATCTCCCTCTTTACGGCCTCGCCAGCTTGTCACTGTCGGAATCGGTGCAGATTGTTTAGCATTTGCTGTTTCGACAGCCGCGATTATGTCTGAATGAGCTGCTAAAAAACGAAGTGCAAATTAACATTTACTGCTCCGAGCCATAACTTACACGTATAAGCCATGTATACATGATTACAAAGCCTCTGAGATTTCTCGAAGGTTAACTGCGTGACCCTGTAAAGCCAAAAAGACATATATAGCTAAGTACGAGCAGAGCATCTTTGTGAGCAAGTGCAAAGCAAACAGTAGCGGACACAGGCTAATTTGGTGGGGTGATGCGATGTCGATTTGCAATGAACCCAATGCTTCACAGCACCATAATGCGTAAATAAATCACTTTCGTATACGCGCATTTACGAGGAAACAAGTCTAAGCTTGGTTTCGAAGAAGCTCGAGTGATAAAACTGGTCAAACTTTAACACTACACCGCTACGGAACCACCAACAAGCACTGTGGCACCGGCGCAGGTACTTCGAGGACTCGAGATAAAAAGTTCATGTGACGACATAATACTTATTCTCATCGTACGTTACGTTTGTTACAGCACAATTGCCGGTGGCAGTAACCAGCATAGTGCAGTAACGCTGTTTAACTTGTATGGTGCAGCAAGTGAACGTAGTCACGTGGATGCGGTTTAGATCAGTGCTCTTCAAATGGGAACCCTATAGTTTTTAACTGTCGTTTGGAATAGTTTGCAACACCCATAGTAATTTGTGTATAACATTTGTTATTGCAGGTAATTTTGATGAAATAATAACAAGAAGCGGGTTGACTGTGTTTATTTTGCAACCGAAATTAAGAGAACGGAAAGAAACAAACAGTTCGTAACGAGTGAAAGCACGAAAAAACGAAAACGAGAAAGCACGATCATTCATGGGCGTCCTCAGAAATTTTTCCAGGTGGGGGAGCAACGTCGGCATTTTGCTTATCAATTTCAAATTGCTGAGGATCAGTGTTCCCTCTAAAATAATTTTACACTGAGCAAATATTTGTTTTAGTGAGCATGATAATTTAGAGCTGATTAAGTGGAGTTTTCAATGAATTACAAACTTTGTGAATTGTATAATAAATATAAAATCTTATCAAAATACGAACAAAATACACGTTTCATTCAAATAGCTCCTTGTTTTCGAGGCAGTTTCTATTGTTTTGGAATGTTGCAAGTGCGCAAGAATGAGATTTCACTGCGCAGCAGTTCTGGTGGTCCTGAATATTTGCGCACCTTAGACGGAATATTGCTGACGATGCAATGCGAATGGACGTTCACAACACGCTTCATCCTTTCTACACACTGGTTTCGTTGAAAACCATGGCAATCCAATGCTTCTTTCTTTACAGATCATGGCAATGCTTACTTGAAAAGAAAATGCCCCATATTATGGTAACAATAACAAAAAAACGCTTCGGTGGCAACAATAGTCAGGTATATTAGTATTACGACAAGTTACACAGTAGATTATCTGCAGATTTTCAACGCAGGGCATTTCTTTTCAAGTAAGCATTGCCATGATCTGTAAAGAAAAAAGCATTGGATTGGCATGGTTTTCAACGAAACCACAAATAATGACTTTATTTTACTTAGCAAGCAGGGCCGCACCCACCTGATGTATTCAACCGAACATGTTTTTGAAAAATTCGAGGGGGAATTACCCGGTTGCTCTCCCCTGATTGCGGGATCAGCTAGCAAGACTTGTCAGTATCACTTAGAACAGTGGTTCTCTAACTTTCATGAGCCGTGGCGCCCTTCAAAAGACCCTCAACACTTGTGGATCCTAGTTTTGGCCTCTGCCTCTGCTCGTGGATCATGCTCGACCTCTGCACGTGGCCCCCAAGGAGGGACGAGGGCCCAGTTTGAGAAACCCTGACTGAGAAACAAGAGCTGCAAACGTCTGGGATCTCGTCAAAAGCGATCAATAAAACCTTGCTACACAAACCGGACAATTAAGTAGACTTGTATGTTGACACGACTACGGACAAAACTGCTACAATTAGAACACCACGCAGGTTTTGCAAAATTGACCAGATGAATTATGAAAACTCGCCACAGCCAATATGGCTTCGCACTCAGTATTCACTCAGATGTCAGAACTAAACCTTAACGATTAAGACGTATTCCCACAAGCCTGCATAGATGTATTCTACTGTAACAAACAACGTAATTTTATACTGCATGAAAAGAATCCTGTATAAGTGTAGTATGACACTCAGGCACATTGGTCACACTCGCACTAATAATGGATTTTTCAAACTTATGGAAACATTACTATAGACCCACTCATGCTTCGTTTCACAAAGTATAAATGTACGTGACTTACCGTTATCAGCATGTCACTCTCTCGCTGCATTACCTGCCAAGACGTGTGCGTTCAACAATCTCATGCAACAAAACGCCTGCCACCGTTATATAAACTGAACCTTTGCAGATTCGTTGCCATGTTATTGTTACGCAATATAGACCAACAGTTGAGCAATCCGCTCGCGACTTTCGCAACCCGCCTCTGCAGGCAAAGGAGGGGACATGAGTGAACTGCAAGCTCATCACTGCATGACACTATAATTGTGAACCTGACTCTTGTGCAGTGTGAGTTTCATACCGGCAAAAAAACTGTCATTGCAAGAATCAAATCAATTAATCGGAAAGATGCCGACTTAAGTTTTTTCCAGAAATATTTGTTTCATAATCCCAATTTCCAAGCAGGGGGCAAATGTCCGTTTTGCCCCCGTGCCCTGCGGACGCCCATGCGATCATTGACTATTTTATATCAGGTTCCGTAAACAAGGCCAGCTCATCTAATGAAACGAAGAAGTGTTTTTGACTAATTGTTAGCATAAGTCGATTTTTAGCATCTTTAGCGGGTGATGTGCAGTACAACAATATTTTGGAGATGATTTTCAATGAAATCAAGTGTCATGTCAACACCTCTTTAGGTCTGGTGGGGGGGATTCATCCCCTGCATCCCCCCCCTGTGTCCGCGCCTGAAAGCAAATATGTTTTTGTTTTACACTTTTCAGTTGTTGCTCACCGCCTTGCCTTGGGAGCATCATGAAACAGTGCCGAAAAAACAGAAAAATCATCAATGCACGAAAATAAATTTGCGAACCATTAACCCACGCGGGTATCACAAGCCCAAAACTGTGCAGCAGCACCAAACTATTACGAACCTTCGCCACACGGTGGAGTTCGTTGTCTTCCAGCAGACATTGGCCTTGATGACGATTCACCAGACGCCGAGCTTTCGCTTGATGATACTTTTTGCTGACTTTCAATAAATAGTGAGCTGTTGCTTGACTTCTGCGTCATAGTCTCTGGCTGCAAAACACATATCCACATTCAGGTTGATTTTCAAATTCAAGTGGGAGAATTAACAACAGCTTTTCAACATTGAAAATATAAGTCGCATCACTTTTGTCTTGGGACAAAATCATATTTTTCATCAGGAACTCCAGAACTTTAGTGGAGATAAGGCACAAACTCTGGCAAAAATCATACAAATATATACTGCACTGATTTTTAGAGGAAGCTTCGGATAGAGTACTGGACACTTGTCAAAACGACTTCTCACACATACCTTCTAGAATCACATTAGAAAAACTTAAACTGCTGCCATGGTTTCATGCAGCAACATTCATGAAGAGTTGATTTTTGACCAAAACTAAGAATTTATCAGCATAACAGCGATTTCTGCTGACCAATTCATGATGATAGTATTAACATGTGATTGAACAAGATGCAAAGAAAATTTAATCAGTATATTTTGACTGGGCATACAAAGCGAAACTAATATTTTTTTCTGTAAATTACATGCATCAAACATGTGATAGTGCATAATTATCTCAATAAAGAATTTCTGGTGGAACAAATCCCGACCTTCTGCAGAACACCAGTGTACATAGTAGAACATCGGTCGAAAATCACACGTCAACACAACAGGTCAGTGATCTGATCTTGCAGGCAATGCAAGAATTGTCTAATGTAATAAAATTACTTATTTTGTGCAAGCATCACCTCATCTGTTGATATTTTGGGTAAGTCTGATGGGGAATGATCATCATACATTTCTTGTTTAACTTGGGCTTCTTCAGTTGTTTTCAACTCGGTAGATGTCCCAGAATAACTTGCAGCAACTGAAGTTGGGGCATGGCTAATATCACTTCCTGTTTCTGAAGCCTCTTCAATGGCATCTAGCTCAGACATGGTTGTTTTGAATCATGTACTTGTTTCACTTACATCATCTTCAGTGCTTAAATGCAAAAAGCTAAAACTTGAAGCACTTGTTCATTCAGATTCACTTGCACGTGTTTCACAATCCATTGCAGTTTTCACTCATTTTAACTGTCTGTTTGCAAAGGAAAATAAAATGTGGCCACCACAAAAATAACTTTGAAAATGAGTTGTTGCTCACAGTTTCACTGAACGACTCACTACAATATGCTATCTTGCTCTTAGAGTCTGTTGAGTTAGATTTAAAGATTTGGTAAGACATGAGATTTTTTTCATAATTCAAATTTAAACACTGAATGCATATCCATTTGACTACTGTTAGCCACAATGTTATAACCTAAAAACTTGAAGTCAACAAATTACATTGCAATACAATTTAAAATATCATTTTCAAGATGAGAGTAATTTTAAACACTCAAAGAAGTTAGTATTAACAGAGACAGTGTGATACAATTGCGAGTCTCTGGAGGAACAAACACATTATTGCAAAAACATAACATTCTACATTTTACAACTGTTTGAAAATGCATATAGTGAAGTTAGTTATTATCACCTAACTATTAAATAAAGAAAAAGACAACCACAACTAACACACACCATCCAAAGGAGAAACTTTTTAGCATAAATTTACTATTTGGATTTATTCTTTTAAACCCAATGCTTAACTTGATACAAAACACCTGGAATTTGTTTCATTTCTACAGGTCCCCGACAAGGGGGGGTCTTGGGGGCAATGCCCCGAGGTGGCACTTTTCAGGGGGGCAGCACCTTTTGTGAAAAAAGGGAATAGCAAATGGTCTTTCACGAATGAACCTAAGTTACATTTAGGTTTAGGTTTTAGATTTTGGTGAAGGTTGGACCTACCATACGTCCCAGTTTGGCCAGGTCTGTCCCGGTGTCCTGCCCCGGTTAGCAAAATGTCCCAGAATTTCACTTCAGTGAAATTTTCAAAATTAACTCCAGCCTGATGATGCATTGTTATGAAATAATTCCGCCCTGAAAGGCTTGACTTTGCGTTCACCCATGGCTTGAGGAGGGCGGCATTTTTTGACTCGCCCCAGGGCAGCACTTCCCCATGTCACGGCCCTGCCAATGAACCATAAATATTCAAGCCTTGTGCCCAATTTTTTAAGTTGTACTTTCAGACAAAGCAATTTTTCCATGTTTCTTCATAAGATGTGCATTTTACAGTTTTCAGTCAATATAAACTATTACTTTATCATAGTTTATATTGACTATTACTTTAGATTCTATTTGAATAAGAGCTGATGTGCATACTCTGTAAGATCTCAAAGTGTCTGATTCTTTACTGAGAAAGGATTTCTTTCCATAGACAGTGTATTACTTTATCATCAATGATTATGTCGTGAAACATTTTTTACTTTGCAATTATATATTTGTTTTTTAAGTTTTAGAGTACCAGTTTTTTATTCATGATATATTTAATCTAACTTATTCAAACAACGCAAAATATTTGGTAAAACTGCAGATTTACATACATAGTTATTTTTTGTCATTTTTGTAAATGTTAAAGCTTTGGTATTGAGATTTAAGGTTCTACACAATTCAGTTAATTTTGGTTAATACAATAACATTGTGATAAATGTCGGTATATTTGGGTGATAAAAATGCTCATGAAAATCACTCAAAAGTTATAAATAATAAAACAAAATTAGAAAAAATGATTACCACACCTGACAGCAATAAAAACTTGAAGTTTGATTTGCATCTCTATTGCTTTACTAGCGGGCAATCAATGTTAGATCATTTATAATGTCTAGCTATTCTCAAAAATTATTCAAAAATATAAAATCATTGATATTTCCCAAGTAGCAAGAAAATAGGAATGTATCCATCAGAAAATGGTTTATTGCACTGACAGGTTAGTTTGAAATCACAGATATAATGTGGTACGACTATAGCATGAGGTCTACTGCCATGTTGCCTACCCGGGTGCAGCATGAGGTCTACTGCATCAGTTCCCATATAGTGTGAGGTCTGGTGAATTTCTATTGCATGAGGTGTGAGGACTGGTCAGTTTCCTTAATATAAGCTGTGAAATTTACCGCCATGCGCATAGATAAGGAAGCAAATTGAGCTCCTAAACTGGATTCCTCCTCAGCCTAAAATTGTTCACATCGATTGAAAGCACTGCAAAAAAGCTATTGGTACTTTTAGCTGGAACAGTGTGACTGCAACACTCTAACCCAGTGGTTCCCCACCAGGGTGTCGTGGCACCTTAGGGTGCTATCTACAATGCTCATGGGTGCCAAAAATTAATACATTTTTCAATATATCATTGAATTATGTTTTCAAAATGTCATCAAACCTTGAAGCAAATTGCTATGGGTTCGCCACTTGGTGTAGCAAATTGCAGTTATCATTATCTTCTGTAGGGTGCCACAAGCCAAATCCTTATTATGGAAAGTGAATGTGCATATAGTTTGATTATTCATTCAAATGAGTGGCCTGCTTGTAGCAGCCTAAACCAATTCCTTATAGAGAAGTTTTCTCCAGAAGGCCTTGCCTAAATGCCATGGGGTACCAGCATTCTACTGTGAAACACCAACAACATTATGTGAATCCAGCAACAGGGGGTCACACACAGGCAATTTAGCGATCGTGATTGGATGCTAAATGATGATACATACAGAAGAGAATGTGAGGTGTTTATTTTTACTTTTCTTCCTATGATGCAGCAGTAGACCTCACATTATAGGGCTAGCCAAAGGTAGACCTCACACTATAGTAGCACCTATAATGTTCAGTTTCTCATATCCATCCATAAGGAATGATTGTAACAAAGTGGCAATGACTTGTGGTTGTGATCTACACTTCAATCTCAAACCAAAATGTTTTTTTCATAAAGTATACAAAAACTCTGACAATCTTTAATTGAACTTAGATGTGTTAATACAGTGGTCCCCAGCACTGGGACACATATCAGTTGGTATTAGGCTGCAAAATTACAAAAATGTATACTATTGGTGACACTACCTACTTTCTAAACATGTGATTAATTGATTCATCCCATGGAAACAGTGTTGTGTGCACAGAGTGAAAGTATTTAAGCAAAAGTGAGAGTGTTAGAGATGGAACGGAGCTGTAGATGATCACGCATGTTTTTTTCTATATTTTTGTGTGAAAAATAAAAACAATCATAGAGTACTCCCACTCTGTGGTAAAATTGTCAAGCATTGACTGGCCTGCAGTTAAAAAAAGGTTGGGCACCACTGTGTTAATACACTAATTTTAGAATGATTTGGCCAATATACTTTTTGTGCATATTTAAAAAACATCGTAACTATCTTAAGCAACAAACAGTTTTTGTGATTTAAGCCAAATGGTGGTAAGTCCTCATTGTAGTTTAATGACCTTTGTAGACAAACATTTCAAGGTTTTCACTAAACAACATAATATTTAAACATTTTTTATTAAGTTTTGAAATAAAGAGAAGACTTTGATTTCAACCGCAAATTATGATAACCTTATAAGTATAAGATATAATTCGTAAACAAGGAAAGAAATCAGACCAGCAAGAAAATTACTTTTACAGAAATGCTGATCACCCTTGTGTGTTTCCTACACTGACTGTGTGAGTTCTACAATCAATAGGAGCTAACGATAACTAGAAAAATAAAGCAAAATAATAGAAAGCAAATGCAGCAGACCTCGGTTAATCTGGATCTTTGAAAAAATAGATAAAACTGCTGGTACGAATGATTTCCAATGTTTTTCTTTATAGAAATCTTCAGTTTATCCAGACTTTTTAAACTGGATCTTTGTCAATTCCAGCTAAAATCACAAATACACAAACATGTTTCATCATGACAACACCATCAAAAATTTGAGGAAGAGAGATCAGATCAGACACACAAATTGCATGGAAAAACCATAGGGAAGGTGACAATACAAAATTGTAGCAATCGCATGGAATGGCACAAAAATAAAAACAAAAGAGAAAATATGTACACAAACAAGCAAAAATGGAGTCACAAAGAAATGTAGCATATAGCAAAAATAAAAGAGAACACAATAGACATCAACATAACACAGATGATGGTGGGCAAGCAATGAGTGAAGAGATGAGGCATGTATAGATGAGCAGGTGAGGCAAGCACACAGGTGAGGGAAGCAAGCAGCAATAATGGTTATGAGGCAGAGGGCAAGGCATTTTAGTACAACATTTCGTAGCAAAAACAAGTAGCATGGGCAGAAAACAATGTTTATAAATATACATCATAAAGAAATGTAGATTTACCCACAGATAAATAGTAGGGTGCGTTGCATGGATGAGTTGTTCCTAACCAGATGCATGGTGTCACCGAATGAAGTTGAAGAGTAAAGGATGTGAACAGGTTACAGTATTATTAGCAGTATATAATCATTATTGATTTCAATAAAAGTGTTAGGTGCATGAAAAACAAAACAAAACAAAAAAAACGCTTATTAGGTTAGAGAATTATTTAGTTCTGAGGTATAGTTTCACAAAAAGCCATACCTTATCTATGTAAACTATCCATTTATTTCACAAATGTAACTGGTGTCATGTCATTTACACCATCATTCAGCTTATGTGACTGTAAGCCTAGGAATTAAGCTGAAATCAATGTCTGTGAGGTCTTGGAGGTGAACATCACTTCGTTTGCCTTGAAATCCTTGTATTGCAGCAAGGGTGCTTCCAGCTAAAATCCACTTTTTCCAGCTAAAATCCACTTTAACACATCTTGGTAATCCAGATTTTTCTACACTTCCACGTTATTGTGTTCTTAAGTGCACTGACTGGTATCTAGGAAAGATTCAGCAGCTTTCACAACACAAGCATGCTCATGATCAGCAATAAACGTTTAGAATCATGATCACACCAGTTCACCTACTGTAGGTAAACTAACAGTAAAGGTAGTAGGTGAACCGGTAGCACTACCAACCAATCATTGATTATTCTTGAGTTGTGGTAAGTAAATCACTGACAATTACTGATCAACTTACTAACTGATAAAATCAGTAATAAAATACACCCATCAAAATAAAGTGTATTATATTGGGTGTGGCACACTACAGTACAAGCCAACCACCATCATAATCATTGATGATCATCATCATCGGATCATGTGCGACCACAAATAAGAAATCATACGTTGATTTTTCCTGGTTTGTACTGTTCATCAAAGTTTCTTAATCAAATGAGCGATTCATACAAAATGAAAAAAGAAAACAAATGCAATGCAAAACAATACAATAAGTCTACTAGCCGCAAAATCTAATCACCAACAGGGAACACCTGCTTGCACAACATCCAACATCAGGTACCGTCTACCGTGGCGTCAAATGTACCTTATAGCAACCAGAGTAAAATAGCACAATTCCGCACAATGTAAGGACAAAGCAGCGTGGTGCTTGAAGTTCATTTTGCAGTAAAAGTAAAACTGGCAATGCTGGAGTAAATGACTCGACTCGAGTCACGTATTTTGGTGACTCGGACACAACTCGAGTCACGTTGAGAAAAATGGTGACTCGACACGACTCTAGTCACGTTTTTCACAGAATGACTCGAGTCACAGTCAATGACTCGAGATTCGAGTCAGAGTCATTTTTACAAAATCTCTGAGCCCCTGATGGGCAAACACAGCTGTTTGCACACAAAGAAATGAGCATTTTTTGCTTCAGTGGTGATCAACATTGGCGGAAATTTTCTGTTTTGCCTTCGTGGTATGCTGCATTTCAAAGGATAAAGTTTCCCAACTTGCATAGAGGAAGACCTGAGACCTTGCTTTCATGAGAGGTCAGCAGGGCACAATATATTGACACCTTATCGTGGTTTCATGTAGTATTTGCATATCGTGATCATGGCAGTGGGGCTCATACAGTTACTTTGAGTCTTTTCCAAACATCAGTAAAGTGATTTAAGTCTTTCATATTCAAATCCAACCGAAAATTTTATTGCAAAATATAACGCAAATATGAAAACCGAACATTGTTTAAATCCAAATTCCTGCGACCCTCATTAGCACACGCACATGTGGCGACGTGATTATGTCACATGTAAAGTTGAATTCGTAGCAGCAATAGAAGAGTGAATCTAGTCAAATGGCTAATCTCAACTGCTATTATGCAGAGGATCGTCGTTTCGATACTTTCTTTGGATAAGTTAAGTCAAGTCATGTTTGCGCTGTAAGTATTCAGCAGTAAAACACATTCCAATCGACAAAGCTTGAAACAAACAGCACAGGTTGGGCGAAAGATGGGTTGGTTAGCTCAGGGAGATGCAGCATTGTGGCTCCAAGAAATGGCTCTCAACGTGTTCGTGGCTGCAATCAACTGTTGAAGGTCGTTTGGCATGAGCTTGTGAAATAATGAAGCAATGTGGGGACATGATTGCGCCACATATAGGCCTAACAATGAATTCGTAAGAGCTTTAGAAGAGTGAACCTAGTCGAATGGGGAAGTGCGGGAGCCATGGAACACAGGGACCGAAGAAACAATTAAATTACTCCCCAGCTGGTGACCATAAGCTCTTGGCATGTGGTTGTGAATATTGTATTTATGGACAACAGTGTTATCCGTTAACAGGAAGAATCTGTGTCGATTTGAAAAAAATCTAAGCACTCTTTTCGTTTTTGAGGCATCAAAGTATAATATTTTGCAATCGTTTAGCGATGTCTTTGTCTATCATAATTTCAATGTAGAAAGTTCCAAACGTTTCGCAGGATAGGTTGGGAGTTAAAAAAATATCTCAGAGAAAATGGGGATGATAGGTTTAGGACCCAGTGTAGCATCGTGCACTTTTTCAAAAATGGGTTTTGATGGGACCTATGGAACGCGGATGTTCCATTGGTCCCTCAATTCGTAATTCCTTGATTTTGCAAAAGTTTATTGCACAAAAGAAAGTCCAACAAAGGTTTATTTACTGCGAACAACCTAAACAAAGTGATTTATGATGTCAAAAAATCCAATATTTTGAACGTGAGACAAGTAGCAAACATTAGATATTACACTGGCCGCTCTACATCTTTACAGCCGTTCAAAAACCTAAAACGTTTACACAGAGTACTGGGGAGAAGATTTCAAGGAAGTCTATGGTCGCAATTTGGTTAACTAACTTTCACTTTTTAATGATTTAGCTTTACGGTAAAGTTAACATAATGTAGGCTATAGCATATTTTGTGCAAGTCTCTGTTTCACCAGAGAAGAGGAATGTGCTCCAAAGGGCCATTCTTATCAAAATTAATGTACTCACTGAACAAAAAGAAAGCGTGTCTATTTGCATTTAAAATGTTCTAAAGTTGAGGATAACAACATTCAAAAATAATGGAAGTGGAAACAAATAGCAATACAGGATTAGCTGAGAGAATTTCGAAAGCAATGTGGGGTCTCAGCCTCAGAAAAGTAGAATCAAGAAGCTTAACGCGAACTATCGCTTTTAATCCTCATAATTTAAAACTTTTTTAAACAATTTGAAAACCTTATACAATCGCCCTGAAGTTTCATTGGAAATAATCTGGAATTTAGATGAAACTGGGGCAAACACTGCACATTTTTTATACGTGCATTGAATATAAATGTATTGTAATATAGCCTAAACATTGGTTCCGGAGGCAGACAAGCTAAAAATATGTAAACGTTGTTTCGCTTTTGTGGTGTTTTTACACAATTTTAATAGAAATTGAGAGTTTATCTTAGTTTACATATAAAATATGACTTGCAACTAAAAGTGTAAAGTTTTTGAATGATGCGAATAGAATTTTGTTTAAACGTAGCGAAATAGCATTGGCAAAGCACTCAAATAATTCACATTTTTCACATTTGTACGTTAAACTTATATACATATATAGCAAAAAAAGTTCGGCTGACACGAACTGATTTTTGCTGATAAGTTATTTTGACAACGAAAGAACATACCCAAAAAATTTGGCAAGCATCATCGAGATAATTATTGTTTAATATATACTACAAGGAATTGTTCCATCGGTCCCTATGGGGTGTTCCGAAGGTCCCACCCCGTTGGGACCCGTGGAACAAAATTGAAAAATTTTCAAAACTAAAAAAAACATATAAAACATTAATCGATTCTTATAAAACTTGGAATGAACAATTTTGGTCCATAAACATTCAACTGAACAAAATTTCAGGAACTTGCGCTCGATAATCTAGGTTCTACGCCCGTTTGAAAAAATCCGTTCCATGGGTCCCACACCTCCCCTATTTGCATATCGTGTTCATGGCAGTGGGCCTATACTGTGACCTTGAGTCTTGCCTCGGTACAAGTAACGTGATTCAAGTATTTCAGATTCATATCTAAACCAAAAAGTATATTGCCAAAATATGAAAACCGAACATTGTTTAAATTCAAATTCCTGCCACTGTTATTAGACTAAGCCCATGTGGCGACGTGATTACGGCACATATAACGTAGAATTCGTAGCAGCAATAGGAGAGCGAACCTGGTCAAATGTCTAATCTCAATTGCTATTGTGCTGAGGATTCTCAGTTTGACTCTTTCTTTGGTTAGCGCAGGTCGATGCAGCATTGTGCCTGCAACAAATGGCTCCCAACGTGTCGGTGGCTGCAGTCAACCTGCAGTCCTACAGTAACCTGCAGTCTCAAAACTGAACCGAAAGTTACAGTAATCTGCAGTCCAGAAGTTCAAAAGAAAATAATCAATCCCAATTCTGTTTAAGCAAAAATGATAGCATCCAAATCCATTAACAAATTGAAATATCACAGGGATTTAAATCCAACTACATGTTCATCTCTGGTTATTTGCATGTATTCGTCATGCGAAAACCACACGTTCAGTGCAACACCAACCGAGAAGTTGCAACAACATCCCCTCGTTTTGCAATGAACCGCACCTATTGCACGTTCTTTTTGTGAAGGTTGCAGCTGGCACCACCTCCACATCCTGGTCAAAGCACCACTTTGTTTTGATTGGAAAGGCCGAGCAGTAAGTGTGCAAAGCTTCCCACTGTCGCACCAAACAACAATAGAGATCCCACGTCATTCTCATCTTATTTATGCTTGCTCGTGCCACACAGGTGTTGTTCTTCACGCGCATCCCGTTCGTGGTGAATCGCACATTCACCACAACACTAACTGAGAGGCTGCAACACTTGCAGCACAGTTGGGATATATTTTTGAAATGATTGAGAGTGAAAGAGACAAGTAAAATGCAAACTCAGAAAACTTAGATATAAATAACCTGCAATCAAACTTGTTAAACAACATTGGACACCGTTTTCTAACTTATCGAGCGTCATTTCATAACATGTTGGGCACCATTTTCTAACTTATCGTGCGCCATTTTATAGCATGTTTGGCACCATTTCATAACAAGAAAATGTCGTGGAAAAAAACGTGAAATTTCGTGTGACTCGACATTGACTCGAGCTTGCAAACCAATGACTTGAAGTGACTCGATAATCCTTGTGACTCACCGCTGACTCGACTTGACCAAGTCATGACTCTGACTCGACTCGAATAAATTTTAGATGACTCTGACTCGCCTTTGACTCGAATGGCTTGTGCTCTGACTCGACAAAAATGACTCGGACACATGGCACAACGTGTCACCTCTATGGTTGCGTGCTACTACAGTGTGAACTTCACACTGTGAAGGTTTGAGCATTTGCGGCTCGGAATTTCCAATCGCATAGTGGTGCTGTGTCCAGGATGTGAAGGTGGTGCCAGGTGCAACCTTCACAAAAAGAATGTGCGATCGGTGCGGTTCTTTGCAAAAAGGAGGGGATGTTGTTGCCAGGGTTTCCACAAATGTTGACTAGAAATTGCCTAAAGATGACTTCAAAATTCCCAAACTTTCACAAAAATTCCCTAGATTTTGCACAAAGCAGTGTGTAATTCTCACCTAACGTTTAGCATTTCAAAATACAGTATTAGCCAGCAACTGCAGGGACGCTGGAAAGCGGGAAAATGACAAAGGCATTGTCTAGCCTGCCCTTTGAAAAAAGGAGCAACAAGGGTGGAAATGCCTTTTTCATACCAGTATCAGGGCAATTTCTTATTTATCAAAATTGAATTGAATTAGATTTAACATTGCAGCTATTTGCGCAACAAGAAAATTCAGAATGGTTGTGGCATGGTGATTACGCAACATTTAACACTGAATTCGTATCAGTAACAGCAGAGTGAACCTAGTCAAATGGGAACCTACTGGTATCCCGATGGTTGTCGGTTCGACTGTCTGTTTGGTCGGCTCAGGGCAATGCAACATTGTGATTGCAACAAATTTATGTTATTATTTATGAAGTCGATATCGGAGCTGAACAGAAACAAATATATATTGGTCACAATTTGTTTGTTTTTATAATTTTCCAATGTCCTAATTTTTTACTGCTCCCCATGCTCATGCTGCACCGTTGTCCCAGCATTCTTGTAAACCAACTTCCTGGCTTATTACATTTGCATACTAGTGTTACTCTGTTGACTAATCTAATGTCAGATCACACCCATGATCACTCTATTATTGCATGTTCACACCACTTACATGTGTGCAATTCTTTGCCCACATCCCATTCGTGGTGAACCATGCATTCAACATCATGCCAAGAAGTGGCAACAAAACCATTCACTGCAAAAGGTTTGCACAAACTGGATTTTTGCTGGAGAAGGTTCAACTAAAGCTGATGTCTCGTTTGCAGTAATTATGTACATTACTGTACATTGGTATAGGCGACTTAGGCGTAATAATCATTACAGCCCATACCAGCATGGGTGTCAGATGGATTTTTCCATCCAGTGGCCGAAAAAATTGTTCCAGGGGGCCAGCAGTGGTGAAATTTCATTTCATCAACTCAAATTAAGAGAAAGGCATTTTTTAACTAAAAACTTAATGAACAAATATCAAATTACAACATCCACGGGGCTAAGCTCCTTACCCTTCTTAAACTCATGCATATCAGTACACTATAAAACCAAATAGATATAGTCAACCTTTAACATCAATATATGTTCTGCCTTTGAGGATATTAAAAACAATCTCTATTGTAACTTCACTTTTAAGTCTTTCCAGCACCGCTAAAATAAAAGTATGGCAATAGCAGCTCTTCTTTTCTCATGTTCACAATCCATTAAATTTAACAACCAGTTCTCGCAGACTCGCATAGTCCGTTGTAGATTTGGCCAAGTGGTAGTTTCCTTGATGACGCAACCCTCATGATGTTTGGGTAGTACCCTTGCAACCCCTATCACAAACAAACCCCACATAAAAACCGCTGACGACTGAGTTCATCCAATTTCAGCAACAATGTACCCAAGACCTGGTTCGGTTGCATTTGATCAAATTTAGATACACTACAGCAGATAGACAAGATCCTGGAATTGACATTTAAATCACAAGAATCTGATTACCATATTTGATGGAAATTCCGAAATGCGTGACCACACTCACTGTTTCCAATTTTATCCTACAAAATGCAATTTCCCTAAAAAATCCCTTGATAGCTCAATTCCCCAAATTTTTCCCCAAACGTTGCTGAAATTCCCAATCTGGGGACAAATTCCCCAAAAGTGGGATCTCTGGTTGTTGTAGCCTCTCAGTTGGCGTTGCGTTGAAAGTGCCATTCACCACGAACGGAATGTATGTGAAGAGCAACAAACAAACATATGTGATGCGAACGAGCAATAACAGAGTGATCTTGTTGGGTGATCTCTGTTGTTGCTTGCTGCCACAGAGTGTGAAGCTTTGCGCACTTGCCCCTCGAGCTTCTCGATCGCAACACAAGAAATATAGGTTATTTGTCTTTCGCATGCCCAATACAGGCAAATGACCAATACATGCAAAGGATTTGAATTAATATCTTGCGACATTCCCACATATTGATGGATTTGGATGTTATCATTTGTGCTTAACCAGGATTGGATTTGATGATTTTCTTTGGATTGGATTTGATGATTTTCTTTTGAACTTCTTCACAAATTTCGGTTCAGTTTTGGACCTGCAGGTCACTTCACTGTATTGATAAGAGTTTCTCAAATCCATTGAGATTATTTATTGTGTTTGTTTAAATGTTGAGCCTTGTCTCTGAGCAGCGAAACAAGTCTTCTGCATTGTCTAAGAGTATCATGTCAACAAACTTACAGCTGAGTTTGGCTTCTTATCTACAGGTTGAAAATCCAAATGGTTTACAACATATTACTAATAACAACATATAGCAAACCAATTTTTTAGCTAAAGGGCCTTAGAGGTTTCAAGCAATGTTGAACACGAAACCACGCTGTACTCTCATCATAGGCCATGCGATTAACAAGATATTTAACCAATGCACAAGGTAACACTGCACAACTGAGGGAAAATGAATCTTACAGAAAGAACGAGGATTCGGAAGGCAATAGCTACACATTGATACAGGGGCAAGTGGTAGGCAGTGATG
>Ga0210059_1001443_pt1 | contig 35748 bp, 18 predicted proteins | sample Ectturendosymbi2_FD_188042 | JGI IMG/M metagenome (GOLD analysis project Ga0210059, IMG submission 188042) | Ecteinascidia turbinata endosymbiont from Florida, USA - Sample 2 (SPAdes) (version 2) | ecosystem: Host-associated > Tunicates > Ascidians > Unclassified | place: Key West, Florida... | reverse complement strand
AATGTTCAAAAAAGCGTTGGGGAAGCTATATTCAAAGTGTTTATTGCACTTTCAGATCCTACTTAATTTTTGTTTATAATTGAAGCTTACAGCGACTGGTTGGTCTTCTTCATCACATGTATGGAGCTTTCGTTTGAACTTCAACATTGTTTTTCCTCCACATTCACGACCTTCAATCAACTCCAAGTCCTGTTTGTAGTCAAGTGGAGGAAAGAAGTTACCCCATGAAGGGCCACGGCGATCCTGTTGTGAAATTTGTTGTTTCAAGCTTTTTGGCAAATGGTACAGTGAAGACCTTGTGTGGAATAAGATGAGAGCCATCAGAATTACTGGGAATCACAAAGTTTTATTTGATGCTTTTCAGAAAAGTTAATATATTGATTCTATTATGCAAGTCATAGTCTCGTGTTCATTTGCTTTGTTTATAAGTTTGTAAACTGTACCAATGCACAATTTGAACTATTAATACGTTGAAAATGATAACATGGTTTTAATGCAAATTACATTTTTTCTGTGGAGAATGTGATGTTTTTGTAATTTTTTTAATGTGGTTTTGCAGTGACACTGAAAACAGCTTTTTTAACAATTACTTTATTTTCTCCAAAATGTATTTGATGTTTGGTGCTCCTAACAAAGCTTTACTTACAGTCAGCTTGGCTCTTCCGTCTTTCACCCATCCAATCCAGATATCGGCGTTTTTCATTCCTCCATCGGGTGAAATACCGACACCGATCCAACCATTAGTTCGGGCGTGAACCTTTGTTTGGAAAAATGTTTTTTTAAATTTGAACTTGAAGTTCGAAAACAGTTGTTCAAAATATTTTTGAAACTTCGCGCTTTAATTTTCATGCAAATGTGTTGCGATCAATTTGAGATGTCCCTGTCATAACTGAACATCTGCTTCTGCACATCATCAGATATCTTTTCATTCGACTCAGCAATTGCTTGGAAGAAACCGAGAAAGTTCATGCCTTGTTGCAAAGTAAGTAGACCTAATGTTTTGAAATTTCAAATGTTTTCCTCCAATTCAGCGCAAACGAATAGCTTGTGATTCTTCGCAAATTGCCATGCTGTGAAAGGTTTAGCTGTTGGTGAGCAAATCTCGGATGAAACGTGTTCATCGATCTCGTTTTATCAATATTGAAACGATGTTAAAACGCAATCACTACAGAGAATGAGGGGATATGTCGTCTGGTTTACTGCACATATACACAAACCACAGGGAGAAACTAACTATTTTGATGCCGTGAAAAATCAGGATAAATCGAAAATCGATTATACTTGCAGGAAGGTTCAACGACGTACTGCAAAGAAACTTATCGTAGCTGTTGTTGTTGCCTACAGATTTCAAAATGGCTGTTGGCCATGATTTTCAAGTTATTGCCCAAGGCGCAGATTAACTTCATTGCAGGCAGTCCAGTGCCATTTTTTGTTAATCTGATAATAAAACACCGACGCATGGCTTGCAATTGAGACTTGGATGATTGATCGGCGTGTGGCATCAAAAAACGCATTTCATGATTTAATTCATTGCATAAATTTTGCAATGCTACAACCGTGAAATGTATATCTGGAGGTAAAATTGTCTTCTGCTTTTCATAAGTATTTATTAATTTTGAAATTTGAAAATCTATACCTTGCAAATGAAACAAAAACTTGCTATGGATCATCCTTAGAAAGCAGTAGCTTCAGAGTACTCTCTCTAATTGCAAGTCTAACTGCTCATACCTGTTTTTTGCAAACAACTTGAGTTTTTTTACGTTTCGTTTTTCTCATCCACTTTTGCCAACGTGCAATTGCACTCGTTAACCGCTTATTATGCGTAAACTGGAAAGTTCAAAGCTTATGTTTGTCAAAATATAAACGAATTGACCTGCGTCAGAAATAAAAAAGAGGCAGCGCCCTTTTCAACTAAAACACTTCCGATGTCTTCACTGTAATGCTGGAATGTTTTTGAGAGAAAGTTGGGTCTCGGAACTATTTATTCTGCAATAAATGTCGTGAGATTCATGATGGAACAGTAGCCTACAGCACATATGAAGTGACAATGAAATGACCTTGCAGCTTGTCACTTTGTACTGCATGTAGTGACAGTGGAATAGTTACCGTCTTGATTTACAAACATGTTTGCATTTTGATGATAATTAAGTGTCTGCATATCGGGCTAAGCCAGTGGTTCTCAAACTTTCATTGTTTGTGCCCCCCTTCTAAAGACTCTCAACACTTGTGGACCCCTGCTCGTCACTAAAAATACATGTCTCTGTTTTGCGTTTTGCAATAATAGCTATTTAATAAGCCTCTGCTCGTGGCCCGCTATGAACCGCTCCGTGGACTCCAAAGGGGGCCGAAGGTCCCGGTTGAGGAACCCTGGGCTAAGCAATAAAACTTTAGCAGCATATCGCCATGTCATGTTAATCTAACTTTAACAGTAGTTTACCAAAATCTTAGACGACGTCTCTACGCGGCGGATAAATTCTTTCAGATCTTTTCTTTGCTGAGAAAAACAACGTCCTCATACTGTAAAAAAAGTGAACTTTCATTCCCTTCTTTCCTGTTGCGTCATAAACTGCACCAATACTCGCCGCAGCGCATCACAATGAATGAATGCAAACTCTGAAGCTTCTCACTTTTCACAAGTTGGCAGAATACGTTTGTTGCGAAGAGCATAATCCACAAAGATATTTTAATTTGTCCTTAGCTACGAATTTTGGCCCAACCCGCATTTCTTCGAAAAGGAAACGCATTTGCTGTTGCAGCAAAAGAATTTTTGAAATACCATCAACATTCGCAATTGATGAAATCAGAAAATTAATTTTCACAGGATCTTCAACTTCTTTGTTAGTAAACCTTTGCTATTACAAGACACTAAATTGCAATCTGCAATATTGAGACAAAACTGACAAGTGGTATTTTTTCATCGTTCCTTCAAATGAATTATCAAGTAAAGAGTTACGTTTGCTAGAATTCACATGTAAACCAAAAAAGAAAAAAAATCCTGAAAGATTTTTAGAGCCTCATGCTTCTTTGCACCAGTATCATATTGGGTTTAATTCAACACAAAGATCACATTTGGTTCAGAATACTTTTGCTACAACGTCTGTTTCTGCAACTACACGTTACATGCATTTTGTTAAATTTGTTTTTATTGGAATTATAATTGTAAGCATTTAGGTGATATCTGTATTTCACTATTAATAAGGATTACTTGCAAACTTTATACTTACTTCGAAAGTAATATCTTCGTTGTTAAATGTCCAAAACAACTGCACTGAATGGTCTTCGTTGAGATATTCTTCTCTTATGTAGTTTTGTGTTGGAATAAAATTTTGGGAAAAACAAGGATGCATGAAGATAGCAAAAAAGCTGAAAAGTGCTGATAAAACAAACCTGCTTGATTTCATCATTATTGCTTAATAGCTACTGCAAAACAAACAATACTGTGTTGTCAGGTTTACACGGGACGTTTATTGCCGAGACCACGTTTGGTACAGGCACACTTACATTCTTATATAGGCGTTACACTAACTGGAAGGCGGTATTATCAAGCGTTTTTCTTCTGAACGTATCGTGCTTATTTCAACTAAAACGTAATTTTCAGCGTATAACTTACTACACTTCACTCCTTTTTTTGTAATATGAATTACGACGAAGCAAAGCATATCAGTGCGGTAGGCCATCGCAGGTCATTCTGAGCTTCCACTACCCATCTTCTCTTCACTTCTAATCAGAAGCGTTTGCCACTCACTCGGCTTTTGGCCAAGGTTGAACACACAAATAGTGCTGTCAGTTTAGACTAACATGAGTGTTTTGCTGATCGGTGACAAAGTGTGGCTGTCTGGCGCACGTTCTAATCTTGAGCTTCCATTTCGCGGTTTCTAAAACTTTTACATCAGTGAAGGTCTCTTAAATTGATTCGGTAGGATTTTTTCAAAATTTGATGAAGGCTTCGAAACTGTATTTTGACAGCATTTCTAGAACCAGGTTTTCTGATTTTACTTTCTGCAAAACGCATTTATACTGACGACACGTGAAAATAGTTTGCACTGGTAGGATTTTATTTATTTGAATTCTAAGAGAGCAATTGTGTTTTCATTCCTACTATTATTTCCACTGAAAAATGGTTACTTTTTGCATGATGGCTTTATGGATTGTATCTGCCTGTACTAGAAAATATAACCATATGTAAATGTGAAAAAAATTAGTTTTAAATTTTTGTAATGAGACAACTGAAACATCAAACGCTTGTAAGAAAACTTCAATGATTTATTACAAAGTTTGCTAATGCAATGTGTTAACATACCTTTTGTCTGTTACACTATCTTTACATGTGATCAACTTCAGGCCTGATAACAACACTTTCAAATAAGGAACTCATTGATGGTAACCTAGTTTAGAGTTTCATATGTACATCCATTAGATTTTCAAGGACATAAGGCAGACTGAAAGACGCGGAATTAGAGTACTCAATATAATAATGGCAATACGACAGAATACAATAGCAGAAATGTTTCATCATTGTATGACTGACGAAAAAGTTTTCATTATTTTTATCATAGACATAAAAAACCTTTTCTATATGGAGCAGAAACTGTTTGACTTGAAAAGTATGTCACTTCTGATCATTGAGTCTGGCATTTTGTGTGTAAAGAGGGAGTTTATCATCATCTGCAAATTAAACTGATATCGGTTATTATTCCTAAAAATAAAGTGCAAACCAAAAGAAAAATATAATCCACTTCTTCTGAAGAGGAACATTGCTGAAGCAGCCAGCTCCCCATCATTTTCTAATTCTGCACAATTTCGTTTTTTTCTTAGAAATATATTTTTTCCGATAATATTCTCATACGGTTGCCTCATTTTCCTGTGTTTTCCACATTTTGCAGGTCTGATTTGCAGGTCCCCATCACACCTGCAAAATGTGGAAAACACAGGCAAGTGAGAAAATACAGGAAAATGGGAGTGCGGCCGCATTCCCACCCTCCAAGACCATCCTCTTGTAAATCTGTGATATCTACGCAAGAGTCACATTACAGCGACAATCCACAATCTGTTTCTTCAAATAATAGCGGAAACTTGTGAATTCCCCCCATGATTTCACCAACTGCATAGAGGCGTTTTCTATTCGAACGTGCAGTCTGCTTCTCACGAGACGTAAACAACACAACGCCTGGAGCTAAACCAATTTTTTTCTAGCATTCCAAATTAAACTAGACATCTTTCCAAGAACGCACTTAACTGCTGGCATCATAGCAACATTCTCTGAATCAACCAATTTTGCTTTTCTATGTTGGCATGATGCAGCACCTGCTCGCGCAAGCACCTCAAAGCAGCAGACTATTAATTACTGGATAATGCAATCTGGCGCTATGTCTGTTATCAAAGCTGCTGAAATCAGTCACTTTAGGAAGCTCCGCAATTGGAGTTTCTTTTTAATCTGATCTATATTGCCTTGTTTATTCCTGACACTTGCGATAAATGCTCGTCGCATGCTTGAAAGCTTCAAATATTGAATTTGACAAGGTTTTGCATTACTATTCGTTCAAAATCTGATCCGGACCCGATAGCTGATAGCTGTCGAAGCTGAGTTATTGCTATTGAAGAAGAAATCTTTATTTAAAATATTCACCTGCCTAATAAAACTGCTGCATTTTTTAAACCGTTACGCAAGTAAACTTGAAAGTCTGATATCCTGGATAAGCGGTTGAGTACACGTTATCAAATCTCATATGCAGGGTTCGAATCCCGGTCGGGTCATAACGAAAACCTGAACAACGGTACTTGCGGCCTGTCCAGGCTCGTGCTAGGCCATAAATGGTGCAATGAAAACACGAGCAGGTGTAGTGCTACCATCGACCCGCCGCCCACCAGTGTAGCATTCACTGCGAAAGTAGCCTCGTGGCCCACGGCGCAAATAAGCGGAGATGGGCGCCGCAGACCACTCGTGACACAGGTCCTTGATAAACTATAATCATGCTGAGCATTTTGCAATGTGGTTGCCGCATGTTTGAAGGTATTCGTTTGTAGTAAATCCCCTTTTTCCTTTTATTTGCACAACTGTAATTCAATTACTCGCTTGATCGCAAGCAAAACGTAATTACTTAATTACCATGTTTTACCGTTTAGTTCTGTGCTACTAGCGTTTGCTAAATATGCACAGTGCATGGTTTTTGATTTTTTGAGTTTGTTCCAAGTAGATACTAAACAACCTTTTCCGTGACATTATAAAGATACAGAGGAACTTTTAGGCAAATAATGAAATTTCGCTGCCATGGCATGAAAGAAGAAACGTGAGCATTGAAACCAGGAAAAGTTCGATGGAAATGTTGTAATGGAAAGTCATGTCATGGCCACAATATGTTACATTCCAACTTGATGGTACGAAGTAGAAATTTGCAATGAGGTCAGGAAAGCGGTTTGTGTCCATCCGTATCTTGTGAAATATTACATGCAGAAAATAATCGAAGGAATGTTTTAAAATTTGTTATGATTTTTACGCTGCACAGTCAATTCCCTAAACTGCTTGCATTTCTGGCGATGCTGGAATTAAATAGCGCTTAATTTGAATTGCCATTCCCAAACAAGAATCAATAGGGTGGCGTGTCTTTTGCTTTTCATTTTGTTCACGGAAGCCTTGTCATTATAAAGTAAGCTTCAGGTGTTTCCAGTGTGACAACCGCCGCAAATAACTCAGCGCACATCGAACGAAGAAGTCTAAATGCTATCAATATGGCAATTTGTAAGTGGGATTTGATTCAGATTCATGGCTGATTACCGCCTAGTGTTGTTTTCGGGTAAATACAATGAAAAAACCTCAGACCGACATCATTTGACTATTAGCTGATTTGGGAATTTTGTATAATTTGTGGTGTTTGCAGTTACCAAAAGAGGAAACCATGATTGCTGCAGTAAAATATTGCATGTCTGGATGCTGGAAGCTGCCGTTGCTGTTTAGTGATGAATACGCGTCACTGTGTCAGAACATACGCAATGTAAAGTTATTTGCTTCTTGAAAAAAACTTGTTGAAAATATGTTAGGAATCTCTTAAGAGTCGTTAGATGCAGCTGCGACCTTCCAAAACGCTGCTGAGAAAGTTCTAAAAATTGCAAAGCACACAGTTGAACAAATGTACATTTCGTTTAATTCAAAATGCTACTGTGGATCATGTTTTATCTTGCTTTATTCTTCATTTGCACTGCTTTGTTTCTGCGAATATTGCTCATCTCAGGAACTATTTTTTTTTTCATGTTTCGAACCCAGTTGACAGCGAAGACGAACGACTATGCATGGGCAGTGGTTTGTATAATGGATACCACATCATGACAATATGGCTAAAAAAGTCGTTTTTATAAAAGTTTTCTCCGTTTGCTACATCACTGTTCATACATTTCAGCATAGTCTGTGCACTTTAATTTTGTTTGACATGAAACACTGAAAATCACTGTGGGTTAAAACCTCTGTTTTTTTCTTTCCCCTCAAGTTTGACTGGCTTGTATTTTTGACGTTTATTTTAGATTGGCAAGCATCTTTTCTTTTACTTTTTTATATCAACTTGTTTCTCCCGTGTTTTCGTTTTTATTTTTTGTTCAGTGTTTTGACTCGCCAGCAAAGCTTCTCTCATATGCAGCGAGCATCATTTTAATGGTAATTTCATCGCAAATTTAGGTGAATGTTAGCAGTTTCTGAAAATGTTTGAAAACATCACATGTTGAAGTTTTTTTAACTACTGACAACAGCGAACGTGTTTTTACAATAACTAGCGTCTTAAAAACTCGTTCTTCAGAAACAACTTCAACGCGATAAGCGGCTGAAACGAAATGTAAACGGATTGTTTTGTGTCAAAACAACACTAACACTAGGTTGCTCATCTTTTTCATGATTCAAACCTACCTTATAAATTACACTGACAATAAAGTTCAGAAAATTGTTGTGATCTGAAAAGGATTTCGATAATGTTTTTTGTAACACTGAGCTTGTGGCGAGAACGTATTTTGAACTCATCATCAGAACCTTCCAGAATTTAAAGAGTCATTGTTGCATGAAAGCAAAAGGAGGTTTTCTTATAGAACATCTGAAGCAAATGGACTTTTGTCGAAATGTAGACTTTATGCTGACTTAGTTTTCGATGCTCAATTGAAATTATCCTTACTTGTGATTGATTGCCAATCAAATTGTTTATGATTGTTTTCTTCGATCATGTGTACAAGTTGTAAATATAATTCAACGTGAGCCATCTCACGTGGTGACCACTCCAGAAGTCCAGTATTAGTTTCTGCATGGTTTTGCAGATATAGCGGTGAAGCTCATAAAACTTTTATGCACTTTCTATTTCCACTTCTGTTTTGTGTAAGTATGCCATTAATTTTCGATATGTACTTTGTGCTCGCGTATGCCCCTAGTGTTCGTTCCCGCAGCAACAACAGAATCAACTTTCTTTCGAAAACAAAGAAGCTGTCGATTAAAGCAACTACACGAATTCTACAGAAGCTTTCCACTGGCAGGACAACCATGTCATCTCTATTGTAGGAAACGAGACAATAGTTTATTGTGTTATTTATTTTGTTAGATACGGACGCACGAATAGGACTTTCTCGTATCTCGAACCAGTGCATAAAGAGCACTCACACAGGGTGGGTATAACTTGAGTGATGCGGACCATCCAATAGGTGCCAACATAACAATTAGAACAAGACCTGAGATAGAAAGTTGAAGCTTAAGACTTTGCGGCATTCTATCCATAAGTTCTGATCACACAAACATGCTTGTTGGCTCCTAGTGATGCTTGAGGAGGGTTGGGAATGACTTGGATCTCCTTCCTGTTCACTCCACGTGCATTGTGTTGATCAGATGTGCTGACTGGTTCACTAACATACCGCGACATTCACGAGAAAGAAAAACTGCATGATCGTCAGTTTGTTGGAACAGAAAACACTGTCGTTGTTTCGTACGTCGTGATGCTCTGATCTATTTTGTGGGCAATGTTGTTTTTGGGTGAATGATACCAAAACCTACTGGTCAATACACATGGATTCTTGAATGTGTTAGTTCTGTGAAATACGAACGTTCCACACCAACGACACACCTGTATAATTGTTATTAATAGTTTGTGAGAACTAATGGAGTTTTAGTCCACTGTTCAACAATGAGTAGATTGAGAACTCGCTTTCAACAAAATTATGTTAAGAAAGAGGCAAACAGGTTTAACTGCACTAGGTTAACATCTATTTACTTTGGATTTAATTCGAATTGTTTCAAATTGGCATTCCCCACATAAACTAAATAGAAGACTATGGTCATATTATTACTTGTGCCATTTGCACCTCGTTTTGTTTTATTATGAAAATTTTGTGCAAGTTTTGTATCTGTAGTACGTATATTGCCGGTAATCGATACAGATACATATAATTATACTGTACTCAGGGTTTTTTTAAGGAAAATGATAGGAACCCGGTTTGGATCTGTAGGGACCCGATTTTCTCTGATTTTAGGGACCCGATGATAATTTTCTCTGATTCTAGGGACCCGATTTGAAATTCTAGGGACCCGAATCGAGTCCCTAAAATGCCTTAAAAAAACCCTGCTGTACTACAAATAATTGACTGATTGCTGATTTTCTAACAACGAAAACAAATAAGGAACAAGGCCTTTGTGAGTTGCTGTTCGAATGTACGATGACAAGTTCCATGAACGAGTGAACGAGGGTGAAAATAAAACGTTCACTCGAGTGACCGTAAAATTTATTTTGTAACAAATTTAAAGGTTGTTCTAGATCAGTTGTTCTTAACCATTTTTACATATCTTGCCCTTTGATCAAAGAAGAATACCAAATTTACCCCCAATACACTCAATGATGCTCATTTATAATTGAAAATACGAAATTAACAAACTCTTACAGTTTAGAATGATTTAAAAAATCTAAATTGGCTGCAATTTATTATTCAGTAAATCTTCCCCTTAGGTAGATGAAGTTTACACCCAGGGGTAAATTGAACAGGAACCACCGTTATAGATGAACTGGTTGCTTTGAGGTGAGACGTTGAGAAAGCAAAACATAGAAGTAGATTATTTCACGAAAAATAATCCCTTCTTTACCAAAAACAAGTTTCCAGGTCTGTAGATGTTTGCTTAGCAAAAAACCTTGGCCGAATTATTACTAACCTGTTACGAATCTAGCAGACATGAAAAAGTGATAAGTGGTTTCAATTAATGCATCTTTTTTACAAAGGATTGTGTATAAAAACAAAGTAAATGTGAATGTGGATGATCTTCTGCGAATAAGATAAAACTTTGATTTACAAAATAGGAAAGATGTGAATTTACGGATAAACATCTTGCACACCGAGAATACAAGGAAAGCATATGAGTTCATTGGGTGAAGGCCAACTCCATCTGTGACATCAACACTTGATAATAATGGTCATACATCATGTGCACTAATTTAGAGACCAACGGTTGGTGCTACGAAAAGGAGCTGAGACTTCATATACCTGAGTTACTTCATGAAATTTCCCAATACTGAAACAGGTATAAAAATACTGGTCATTGCGGAAAACAACTGATGACGAGTATTGATCCAAAGATGTGAGAACTGCAAAGCAGGATTCCCCATAATTTCAAGATTAACACGAACAGACAATAGCCTATTAAGTTTTCTTAAATAATTTCTTAACGTGTTTGATTTGGTTCAATGTATAAAAGACGGAAGTGATGAATGTGGAAAAACTAAAACGTGTCTAAAATTCAAGCATTTCTGAATGAAGAAATGAAGAAAACAATCAACTGTTTACCTCAATGCGCAAAGCTTCATGCATGTCAGTTTAAAATAGGAAACATTAAAACAGATTATGTGCGATATGTGCTTTATTGCTTTAACCATGTGGTTTTGCTTGCATAAAAGTCAGCATAGAGTATTCCAGTACTGATCGGCGTCAGTGATAAAATGCTGAAACAAACGTTCTTTTTCAAAAAAACATTTGAATAAGACGGATTTTTTTGAAACGCTGTATCCTGGAATACTATCGTGGGTCGGGCAGACCCAGGTCAAATGAGGTCACTCACGTGAAACTACGTAAGCGCGCGTCGGCGCTCTTTCAACTCTTCAGTAGCTTCATTTTTTTGTGTGACTTATAAATAGGTGCGCTTGTGGTCATCCACGCTCTTTTCGATTTTGCACAGAGAGTGAGTTTGGGTCTGGCAGACCCTACGAAAGTATTAGTGTGAGGTGGCATGGGTCAGCTAAACCCACGTTATGGTTAAAGGGGGAAAAGCGCCAGGTCGCTGTAAAGAGCTGAAACTCACTCAGCGCATGCTTCTACGGTCTTGTTAGCCGTATACAAAAGGAGAAGTTCTTCACGCCCATAATTTTTTTTATGAGTAATTCAGTTCAGGCATATATGACACCTTCGCTATATTTAGCCTACTTACTTTTCATCAAAAATCGTATGACATTTGAGTAAAGTAACTTTGTTAGTGCTCAAACTGCTCAGTGAGACTTATATTTTCAGTGTAGTTTTTGTGATAAACTGCAGTTGAAGGAAAGTATATATTTTTTATTTTTGAAAATCGGGTCTGGCACACCCGGCGTTAGTACGTGACAAAAATCGAGCGATAGTAATCCAGGGTTAAGCCTTCATGCTGACTTCGTTTAGGATGCTCAATTATAAGTAGCCCCACTTTCTGACGCACTAGTTTTTTCTGCATTTTCACAAGTTTTCTCATTTGCTTCAAGGCCAGACCGAAATGCTTTTTGCTAATTTTAGGTATGCTGTTAAGAGCTGTAAAATAAAAAGTGTTCTTTTTGCTTCTGAACTACAAATCTGAACTGTTGCAACTTGCTTTTCTAAACTTGCGTATGGTCAAGCGAAACACGTTTTAATCCAAAAATTATTTAAATGGATCTCACCTTTTCTAAATTGTTAATTGTGTTTTCAAGAACATGCTGCACATTAATGCCATTTGATAACTTGTGACTTGTACGTTTGAAACCTCACAAGTCATACGTTTCTCTTACAGAGAATGCGCTGCGTATTGATCAAAATTTTGTTTCAACTTGTTTTCAATATCTGGGGCTTCAAATTGTATCTTGACACTGAATTAGATTTGAAGAATCTCATTACCTCTTTTTTGTTTTCCCAAACTGCGTTTCAACTTAGTCTTTATTTCCCATGGGATGCTATTTTTTAAAAGAGCTATTTTTTAATTTTTTCGTTATCAGCTGGATATTCGAAGCAACAACATTGAAGCGTTTAATTTAATTAAAAAATTTAAGAACTTGACTTTCCTAAATACTTTTTTAAGGTTGCTTAGCTTCTCAATTTTTTCTATTTGAAAACAGCAATTTTGAATTAGTTTTATGAAGCTTTCAATTGGCACAGTAATTTGTTTTATTTCGTAATGGGTACAGTGTCGGCAAATATACTTGTTAGAAATACGGAGTTGAAAGTTTTATGAATTTCGTTCTTTATTATATGTGAAGAGAATGATTTACATGTGGCATGCTTTGAAAACGAAATAAGTCTTTGATTTCTTAATCCCAGGAGGCAGATTCAGGACGTGATATTGATTTCTTTGAATAAGGTACAAGTAGCATCAAAATTCTCAAATGTAAATCAACAACTCTGGATTACGTAGCAGCAAAGATATCTGAGACATCTTTTATGAAACATCTTGGAGGGACGTGATAAAAGAAACCTTAACAATCATTGCAATGCGATGAAAAGGAGGAACATCAAAACAGCAATTACACAAATGACGATTCAAACAAAATGATTGTTTTGCGTCTTCGTTCCTTACACGACTAAGGAAAATTTCAATCCTGTTCGGAGGAGGATATTTTTGTACTTGAGCCTGTTGCAAATCATTAGAAAAGACTTTTTGTGTAAACACAAAACCTACACCAAACAAGATAATATTGGGGACTGAATAGGACAGAGCTGACGTTTCTTCTCACTTTATCATAAAATGTTTTATAATGATTCAAATGCAGTCAGAGCAATTTGCTTTTACATCTGTTGCTTTATCTTACAAGTCCAAAATAGAAAATAGTTTTTTTTTCTACGCAAATTGTTTGTATAGCAACATACGTTAAACATTCACAACAGATAAAAGCCTTTAGATTCCTATCATTTAACGTTTTTATTGACAAAAATCATTATGATTTCTGAGCCCATCAGAAATTTTTTTTTACATAAAAATTAAAAGATGGAGTAGTTACAGTATAAGGCACCACGTGAAATGCAATCATTATTGCTGCATGTTTTTTATTGTCTTTCCTGATCTCCTGAACAAAACAACAGCATAAAAGGTTTTCGATCTTTCTTAAACAGCTCAGCGTTGTCTCCGAACCTACTGTACTTCTGGTCTGCGTTAGAAATTTCAAACAGGTGACATTTGCTGGCAACACAAATTTTCAACATCGTTTCAAAATCATTTCATTCTTATTGACATCCGCTTTTCCTCCAGGTAGTTTCGTGACAGTAGCAGCACTGGAAGGACTTAGTGTATCTGGTTTTTGGTCGATTTCCGGGCTGCTATCACATGTGTGTAACCAGCAGGACTTGCCTCGACAATCTTTCCTGGGCATTTTGGTCACGTAGTCGAACCATCGTAGCTGAGATCTCTCGATTTGGAGAAGTGGTTGCACATTCAGGGATTTACGAATTTCACAATTGCGCACGTGGTCGCGAAGTGTCACACCGTGAACTCTTCGCAAAAAAAACATTTCTGCCGTTTTTATTTGTGATAGCGGTATTTCAGTCATTACACATGATTCATGATCATAGGTGAGGATCGGAACAGAGACAGCTTGAAAAATACAATTTCTGCGGTGTTTGAAAGCTCCCGTTTTGTCACCACTGAGCGATAAAGCTCACGCGGGGCTGCTTACTAATCCGTATATCGATCTCCTTGTTGCACCTCCGTCGCTCGTGAATACCACAAGAAGCTACTTGAACCTATTGACCTGCTGCAATGTATCGCCGCCTGCTTGCAATGCGCACAGGCTTGGATTTGTTGTGAGACATAATACCTCGGTCTTGTTAGTGCTGATTTTCATTCCTGCTTGGTCGTACGCAGCTGGAAACAGATCAAGTGCATGTTGAACACTCTGTTCAGAGGATGCAAGCAACACCAAATCGTCCGCAAAAAGTAAACAGTTGATCCTGAATCATCCAATAGTTGCATCCTCCTGGACTCCGCTGTGATAATCTATCCAATTCATATAGACTATGAACACATGTGGTGACAGCACACAACCTTGTCGGACTCTAACACCCACTGTGAACGGTTGTGATTTAACATTGACACAAACGTCTGTGCAGGAATACAGTGACTTGACGGCCAGTAACAGGAGGCCTCAACACTAGGGTGCATCAGATCCTCATGATATTTTAAAAATGTCTTCATATTCTCGCCGAAAAGTGTTCTACCTCGAGAAAAAATAATTCTTTGAAAGTTTCATAAATTTTAATTGATATTTACCGAGTCCACACTGAGATTGAAAAATACAAATTTAACAGAAAACATGCGAAAAAAGAAAATGATAATTTGAAAAGCAAGAAATTGTGTTACAGATTGTTCACACAACCTCATTCAATCCACACAACTTTTAAAGCTAATTGAAACACCAAAAGATGAATATTTTCCAAAAATGCTACTATTATATAGTATTTTTATGATACGGGACAAGTGCGTGCAGTTCAATATACTGTAGGTGTAATGAAATGTCAAAACGTAAAAAGTATCGATTTCAACGATTTTTCGACTCATCTGCATATTCCATAACTAACACCTTACGTCTAACACTAATATAGTTTAATTTGCATCTTTCTTGATATTTGCATCTTGCTTTATGTGCCCAGTTGTCCTGCCCTGATCGTTTTAACCCCATCCAATTACATCAAAATGAATGTGGTGGCATGTACAAAACACGGGCATGTACTGTCAAATCCATTCAAATATATTGTGCTCAGTTCTAAAAACTTTGTGTAATTATAACGTTGATGCGGTGTTGTGGCTGATGCAAGATGAAGTGCTTAACTTGCCTATTCCTGTGCAAGGGCTTCTGTTACGTTAACATATGATCTATCAAGGAATGTATTTCCTCGTGGATATAAAGTAAGCTTTCAAAATTCTTCCTAAACCTGCTGAACAAAGACACTTCAGGTAATTTAGCAGCTTCTCTCTTCAGGTCTGTGAATATTTGTGCTATCATTACCTCACCAATATAATGTTGGCATGCTGCCCAGTCATCCCAAACCTATTGCAGACAAACGCAAGCAGCAGTTGTTTAGCCTGTATTCGAGGCAGTTGTGTCAAATACTATTGACACGACTGATTGCTGAGAGTTCCACAATTTCAAACGTTGCAAGGTTTACTCTGTTATGATGTCACCTGATCATCTTGCATTGCTTGGTTGGTAACTTGGTATTCTAAAGAGCTTGGTTTCATTCCCATTATCAACAGCTATGCAGTCAGTCGCTCCAATTCACATTCGTATTTGATGAAGTATGACGTGAGGTTTCAAACCCAGAGAAATGAAGCAGATTTTGGTGCTATCCACTGCTGACCACACCTCAGGAAGGGGATTGAGAATTTCGTATAAATATTCAATGAAGTTGGCACTTGTACGAAACAAAAATAATTCCTTTCTCTTTTGATGATAATTATAAGTCTGCGAACGTTTGGTCAGCATCCCAAAAGAATTTGAACTTAGAATTGTACCATAAGCAAATATTCTTATGTTAATGGAAAGCAATTTATACCCCACCTCACTTATACCGGTCATGCTACGGAAACCGAACATATCACGATATTCATCAAATATCGAATGAGGATATTCATAAAAATATCGAATAGTTCACGATATTCATAAAATATCGAATAGTTCAGTTTCTTAGTTGGGTGCTTCAGGAACAATTCTGGCGATACATGCAGGTTTTTTAAAGGAAAATGTTAGGTACCCAGTAAGGATCTGTGGGGACCCGATTGTCTCTGATTCTAGGGACCCGATGATAATTTTCTCTGATTCTAGGGACCCGAATCGGGTCCCTAAAACGCCTTAAAAAACCCTGGATACATGTATTATCTATCTTTCTGGAAACAGTTCTTTTCTTGTAGAAATGTGCACATAAGTAAAATTAGAACAGAAGGAATGAAACGGATTGAAATGGCTGCCTTTTGAATTGCAGCGTCGTTTTGAAAAAATCGCTGCTTTATGTCAGTATGTTTTGGTGAAAGGAGAATGCAATTTAGACAAAGGTGTCGGAAATGCCAGCTGTTAATTTGGTGGAATCAGCAATTAAACAAATCTTGTGGATTTGCAGGAGACTCAACGTACTGTTGAATGTTTATTTTTATGTCTGTTTGTATGTTTGTTTGTGGGTCTGTTTGTATGTCTGTTTGTATGTTTGTTTGTATGTCTGTTTGTATGTCTGTTTGTATTCGTTGCGTAGGGTTTCTGATATGTTCAATTAAATCAACGCGGAACTTCCTTTAAAAACACAATTAATCTAAAGGAGTGAATGCAAAAAACATATTCGCCTGAAAAATTGTTCTAAGTGATTGCGAGCGGCACGGAGTGTACAAGAGTTTAAGCAACGTTCCACTTTAGCGCCACACTAATTATGACACCCACATGATTATCAAGTCTGTCCGTTTGAAAACCATCTTCGTTTCTAAGAAACACTCCAGAAATTTCTTTTGATGCACAAAACGGATTTCTGAAACTACTTATATTTAGTCTTCGATACAAGAATGATGTGCTGAAGAATGAAGTGCTGAAAACTTAATAAGCTACTTTCATGCTGATACTTTAGAAAGAAACGACTGCGAAAAAACAATAATTTGCTTGAATTTACTCATAATGTCGTTTCGAAATTTGCAACGTTATGTGGAAATTCAAATAACCAATTAAGGTCCCATACTTCCACGTGCTTGATCAATATTTCTGTGCAGGTGAAGTAGGTTTGTTACTAATTGCCACGTTTTGTGTTTCACTGTAAATAAAACCCTGTCGTTGTCATGAATCAGTGATGGGCACAACCTATATATTTCTTTCAAATTTTCTTTCAAAGAAAACTCAGCCGTGTTTCTGCAAGGTGCATATGAAGTGGCAAAAAGTGTTAAACGAATTATCAGTAAATGTAATGAACACTAAATAATTTGCACTTTACTTTCTCGTAATTGCATTCCACTTTTTAGTTTAAAGAACATAAACATAGTAAAAATCTAAACGTGATCCAAGATGTCGAATTTGTTAGCCCATTTTTTCATATAAGACAAGTGAACGAACAAGAAATACATTTATTAGATATATTGAAAGCCATGGACATGAAGGCTCTGGTGCATTTAAGTAAAATCAATTCCTTGCAAAATTTCATGTCGACTTTGAGAATATCATGGTTGGATCCAATCTAGACAAATGTTGCAAATCGTTCAAATCATTGCATGTGCACTTTTTCAAAAAATGCCGCTGACATTGCACCAAATTAAATTATCTTTGAATAATGACAGGAAAAGATTTGAGCTGTGGTTAAAATTTATAAGCTTGCTATCTTGGCGAATAAGCCTGATACAAATTTGAAACCGGAAGTGAAAAGAATCGAACAATTGAATTGTTTTTCTTCGTGGAAGTACTTGCGTAAACTATAATCAAGCTTGTTGTTCTGTGAAGCTGCTAAATTTTTCTCCTGAACAACCTGCTAGTACAAGAAACAGATGTCATACTATGGCAATATGTTTTTCATAGATCTTTGCTTTTACAATGTAGAATATTAAGTGAAAAGCTTATGCCTCTACAACAGGGGTCTCCAAACTATGGCCCACAGGCTAAATCCTGCCCACGAAGCCATTACATCCGGCAGCAAACACATTTTTCAATAATGAGAAAATAATATATGTACGAACAAATTTTTGATTTGGTAGAATGTGACATATCCCGAAACAATCACATTACGTAAGATGTCCGGCTCTTGACCTTTGTGTCGTGGCTTATGTGGCCCTCTAACAAAAATGTTTGGAGACCCCTGCTCTAAAAGAAGATGAAGGCAAGTACGCTGTTTGTATTTTTTCATTAAAGCCTATATGTATTGGTACTATTTCACTACTAAAAACGATAAGCAAAACATGTAATATTGATTAAAAATTTAGCATTTCTAGAATTTAATTGGTACATTGCACACCATATAGTACTTGCATATCAGCTACAAAGCAACAGTATGTGGGAATTAATGATTTCGAACGCAAATTGGGTTAGGGATCTTTAGATTTTTCCCCCTTTCTCAGGAAAAATCACCGGATCTTTATGCTCATTTTTAAGAAGCCATTTGTTGTCTTCTTAACGCCGTCTACTGCATAGTCGAAGCAGAAACCTCCTGTTGTATTGATAAAATAGAAATTGTCGTGGCACCGTTTTGCAAATTTAGTGAACACCTTATTTAATTTAATTTTACAACCAGAAGTCAAACTTAGAACCATATGTAACTTGTTATTCTTCTTTTTGTAAATCAGCAAGTGTCAGCAAACATGACAGAATTGAAAAGAGGCTGTTGAAATGTTGGTAAACTTTGTGATTTTTTATGAGTGACAAGGATGATTTACGTTTTGCATGTTATGAGCAAAAACCATTTTGACGGTGGTTTTGTTTTCTTAGTTTGTTTCAAGACTTCTTGATGGACCTTCAGCTGAAAGTCTTAAACAGCATTCCTCTAATTTCTTGATCTAGCGAAGGAGCAAACTTGAAAATCCTCTTTTTTGAAGAGTTACGAAATGGACTAGACATTTAAACAAATCTCCGGATTGAATAAATTTAACAGAAATAACGTTTCTGCAGCAATGTCTTTACACCAAAATATTTCCTTGGTCTGCCTTAGGAGTTTGAAGAACTTCGAAATGCATTAACAGCGCAAAATTTCAACCGAATTTTGAAATTGCAAGTAGAATATTTTTTGCTGACCATGTTTCACAAGCGACAAGGGAAATTGCTCACCAGGCATGAATATCCAAGACGGTGGTGTTTGTAAAAGACAAATGCATATTTTTTTCTGTTCAGTGAATTTACCATCATTGGTATGTATCTAAGATTTTTGGTCCGTGTTACTCAAAATACTTCAATTGAACGTTGCGTCTGACGCAAGTAAATTTGCCCCAAACGCGATTCAGAAAGGACTTGATCTTTGTTGGCGACTTGGAAATTGACCAAAATAACATTTCGACAATGAGAGTTTCAATCATTGTTGAGCAAGGTTTTAGTAGCTTCAAGGCTAACTCAGTTTGATGTGAGAGCATGAATATTCTTTTTTGCTGAAAGCAACGAATGTTCGTTTCTCTTTCTTTAAAGTCCGCACGACACTCAAATCCATCAAGAGTGGTTCACGAAGATGTGACCTGCTTAATAGAAAACGTTGAAGATCGTACCAACCAACTCAAGCAAATTGTTCACTGAAAGGCCAACCATGTCAACATGTAGATGCTGAAATCGTTTGCAACAACCTTTAGGAGTTTGATCAAGTGACGCATCCAAACAGAACGTTACCCATGGAACCTAGATGGAAAATAGAGAAGTGCTGTTGTGAAAGCGAATAGTTTATGTTTTGCACACTTTTGTGAATGGTGAGCATGGATAAGCGCCAAAACCAGATCTCAGTTTAAATCCAGGCTTCAAAAAACGTGTGTCAAATAAAATAGGAAAATGTTTGAAAGTGACTGGCGTTGGTGGCGAAATGATTTGATGAATGTAGGTGGAACGTACAGACATGGTATAACGCAAATGGTATTGAATATATTTTGAAATCGGTGGTTGATAAATAACGGCGATCCCCATATAAGTTTATTTGAAATGTTATAGTTAAACCATTAAGTCCACCACTGCTTCGTGATTGTACCGGTTAAATTTATTGAAGCGATCACTTCAAGCTGGTCGTTGTTTTCTGACAATGAAAATAGTTGTTTTTCGAAATTTTCCATATTTTCCCCATGGCATCATTCCATATTTTCCCCATGGCACCATTCCATATTTTCCCCATGGCATCATTGCACCCTTTGCAGACAAATTCCTCCCGTGACGGTTACAATATAAAGGGACTTCTATAGTTTTGTTTTATTGAGGTTGTGGGCATTGAACAAATATCCAACGCAACTTGAATAAACTCATTCAGGGTAATCAGATTTCCCTTTGAAAAACAAGCTATTGAGTCTAGCATATTCTACATCAAAAACCAATCAACTCAAGGGCGGATACAAGGGGGGGCGATCGCTCCACCTGAAACCTACGAAACTAACTTTTTTCACCATGATTTGTACAATTTGGGAAACAGCATTCGCGATATAAGGCCAGTTTGCAGTTCATTGTTTTGACACAGCAGTATTGTGAAGCATACTTCATCTCTCTTACAGTAGTGAATCCGTTACGAGAGTTGACTGCCAAATATTCCTGAATCGCCCCCCTAACCTTACTGACTGGATCCGGCCCTGAATCAACTTGAACAAATTGGAAATAAACCGCTTCATAAACGGAACTGTTTCATGACAGTTTATTTAAATGCATTTACTAGTTTGTTTAAATGCTTTTTATATTTTTCTATTCTTACAAAAGTCAATGTGCCCAATTTTGTTTTTACCCACAAAGTTATTCTAAAAATGAATGTCTTCATTTTTGACGATCGAAGATTTGCTGAATATTCCTGCACGAAACATGCGTATTACTTTGAAAAATGGCATATAATTTGATGAAAGAAATGATGAAAGGCTAAAGCAAGAGCAGAGAAAGCAATCAAGTTCAAGACTAAAAAGAATAAATCAAAGCACAAGCTGCGGAAATATAGGTCCTTTCTCAAATAGCTGCTTTCACTAAAACTGAAAAGCCATCTGACGCTAATCAACGAGCAAAAAACCGCAGCTGTGAACTCACAGCCACAAGCAACGTCGCAGTGACTCAACACTAAGCGGTAGTGGAATGTGTAAGTTGAAAGGCTGTCATGAAGTCCTTAGGTTGACAGACATACTCTGGGGAGGGTATTTAAAATAAAACCTCAGGAAGGGAGGGGCAAACATCGGTGAATGAACAGCACATGCGTGGTAAGAAAGAGGTCAAACAAACGGTCAAAGCAGAATGGTAAAAGTCAATGAACTTCGCAAAAATGGACAAGAATTATGACAAACCAGGGAGGATCATGTCATGAATATTAAATTATGCGTTTAGTTTCTTAAAAAATTTATCTTCACAGGTATCCAGAGAGTCGCGACTAGTTTTTCTACAAAAATAATAGTGTAAGACACATGGATAGGTGGCTTATTTAGAATGCCGAGGAACACTGTATAATGCAGCGATAAGTCCATTTGGTCGATTCCTCGAAAACTTGCAGCTGCAGCGAACCTAGAGCTTCACTGTAATTGGTGAAAAAGTTGCGAAAGAAGCAAACCGTTGGAGAAATTTATTTAAGATTACCCGAGACATTAAAAACGCTTTTGGCAGCTGCTAAAATCCTTTCAAGCACTGAGGTAATCGTCGCTGCGCAACGTTTCGCTGAAACGACAACAATGACAGAAACGCAAAACGAAAATAAACACTTGAATGATTTGCAGACGAGTAGGTGAGTTTGTCAGCAAGCAAAAAGCAAAGTCAGCAAATAATGAAGAAGTATATTTTAATAATACATTTAAAAAGTACATTTGATCTCAGCCAAGAATGAAAAAGTACATTTGATCATTGCAGCTGTTGCTTTCTCGGTGGCATCGTGTCGGGAAAGATGCTTCACATGAATTAAAGACGTGATAAACTACGCCCCAGGGGGTAAAGCTTTTGTGCGATTGCCATTTTGTCGATGACATCGCAATGCTTTTAATTCGGAAAGGACGCTTCACATGAATTAATCGTTTTTGCATTTTTCAGAAGCAAGCCTTTAAAGCAGTGGTTCTTAAATTTTTCTCTGCCACGCCGCCCTTATTAATTGTCCATTGTTTCAAGCCACCCTGACATCAAACAAGCTGTAAAAACAAATGTATTTGTTGGTAAATTCATTGATGAAATTTTCCATTTTGCAAAGCGCGTAAGGCATCCCGCTCCCTGTAAATTTATTGACGCTACCCTGGCGAAGCGTTCCTCTCCGGTTAAGAACCATTGTTTTAAAGTCTTAGCGTACTTGCAGAAGAAAAAAATACAAATATTATTTTTCAATTTTCTTTACTGTCTTGCCAAGTACAAAAATGTTTTCTTTCGAGATTTTCAATCTTAGTTTCACATTTTATATGAATTTCGATCACGGTGTGTCAACCACAGATCTAGTTCTGCATTTGGTTTCTACGGTTGAGCAGCTGCGGGTCCGCAAACCTTGCCTGTGGAAAAGCACGCGTTGCGGTCGGTGGCGCAATGAAACACAATCATGCATCGCGCGATCGACTCGACAAGAATTGCTTGCAGCTCGGATTGAATCAAATTAAATTGTTTGCTGTGGTTTTTCCACTAACTCAATTATTTCCTATTGTTAGAGGCGCTGGCTTTCGAGTGGTTAATTATTGTGGAAAGACTGTGTGGGTTGCGCAACTGCTTAGATATATTAACCAGGCGCAATGCGTGTGAGAGGACGTCAATGGCGGATGACAAATTGCGTCAATGGGAACGATGTAACGTCAAAGCGAACCACATCTACTTCACAATAGTTAACATTTTGTAAAACGTTCATGATGTACAATTCCTACGATTGTGGGTAATAGTTCATGAACCTTTCGGGATCAAGAAAAAAATAACTTTGCACTGATTTAATTGCATCTCTACATACATTGTTCTTTCCACAACTACATCAATGCGTAAACGATGTACGTCGCGGAAAGTAATAATCGATTTTCTCATCTTTGACAATAATGAACTCGGCGTTTCTTCAAATGTTTCAGGTACAACAGCGAAGGATTAAAAATCGCTCTTCAAATCGTCACGCGTCACATCATTCGGTCGCAGTCACCCGTGTCCAAGGAGCACAGGGTCACGGTTGACCTGGAATCGTTGCCAGGATGTTTTCAATAGGGGGGGGGTTACATTTGTTCAGGGGTGCTTTACATTCTGAAATTTAACGAAAACTCCACTGATTTATAGTGCTTCATAATTAATTTGGGGAGCCTGGAGATTTGTTTTGGGGAGCTAAACCACCAAAAACCCCCCGTGGCGACGGGACTAAGTTGGCCTGGCAGGTCACGCTTGGCTGAGTGGAAAGAAATTTGAGATTGAAAATTTGTTCGCTGACAAGTTACAATCACGTCATGAACCAAACGGCATGTTGATCTTTTCAAGGGATGAACTGTAAAGATTTTTATAATGTGAACACCGATTTTTTTGAAGCAAGGATCATTCTGGTTCGGATCGTACGCTGTGCATTTTTATACTTCCTATTAGTACAGGTCACATATTCAGCATTGCTTATGCACAGATATTTGAATAACAAACTGACAATTTGGTTATGCAAACCGGAAATGCATATCACGCCAACAACGTTTTTGACGTCAAACAGAGATCTGCAGAGATTGCAGAACCTTTTATACGTAAATGCTGCATTTCATGTCTATGCTGGGATTATCAATAAAGACTACAAACAATTTACACATGGAAATGGTTTGTTTCTAGCAAAATACTACTCGATGCAAAAGCAATTTTGCAATGAAAAACAGATGTATAAAACAACGTCAGTAGCAAATGAAAACAATTTTACGATAATTTTTACGCACAATCACTTTCCACCTCTTTCCTGGCATCACTGAAAAGCATTTTTTTCACAAAATCCAGTATCAGGCAAAGGTCCTGTCCACAAACATGAGATTAAAATGGACACAAATATGAGATTACTACTTTTTCTTGCTTCACTGAAACGAGCAGTACTATCAAAGTGAAGCTCTTTGACATTTCGTGCAAACGACCTGTGAAGGTAGGACGCAGACCAGCATCAGACAAATGACTGTGGACGTAGCGCGTTCGGCGGCGTTGCAAGCGAAGGACGAAATGTTGCTATCCTGAGGATCGTCAAGAAAATTATTTGCGGTTAAGATTAGAACCACGGAAGTGTCAATTTCGCTTGGATCGACTCATCCATCATTTCGTGGCAGATAAGCAAAAGAAGTTCATCGAAAAGGGAGCTGTCCAATTGTTTTCACGCAGTCAGCAGCAGCTGTAACACTAACGTGAGACTTGCTTGCTGCGATGCAATTTTTGATCGGTTCTTCGTAAGGTTTGTCAAATTTTTCCGGATTTCCCACGGACCTGACCTGGTGAAAAAGAATGACATCAGGTCACGATTTCAGAAATGCTTCAAATGGAAATGAATCTTTGATCGAGAAAGTTACATTGATTGTTGATAAATTTGCACCCGATTTGTTTTCTTACCGGAAGTAATGGCTGAGGACCTCTGCACAGCTTTGACAGTTTTGATTTGCGAAGCCGATCACTGAGATCTTTGGAAGTTTTCTCATTCCAAGGATACTGGGAAAAAAACTCTACTTTGAAAGTTATCTTAATGTTACTGCGAATTAGAGTTTGATGAATGCGAGTGATGCAAAACGATTTTGGATGTAAATGACCCGTAAATTACTGACATAAAACCAACTATTAAAAAATGTTTATGGTTGTGATCTACTTACGTCTGCAGTGACGTCACTCATGTGCAAATTGGCCAGCGTTTCTGGTGATGTCACAATCAGGTCGTACAATGATTCGATGAAGAACAGTGGATGTGAGTTGATTGGTCTGCAAATGTTTCATAACTATTCATGTATCGTAGCCACTTTACAAACTAAGGTTACTTTTACAAGAACTCAATTTTTGTAAAATCTAAGTGCACTGATTGCACGTAATGCTTTTTGCGTTTTTGTCCTTAAGACCAGTTCTATTTTGTTGTAGGGTGTTGTGGAAGTTTTGAGATATATACAGACATATATACATACAGACACTGAAACGTTTGGAGTTTCAATAAGTTACATATTTTGCCATCAACGAAGTTGCGTTTTTGTCAACATGGTTGATGTTGATCAGACACTTGAGAACGCATGGTTTCATTAAAGTACGAGAAACCGCTTGTTTCCTATGAGAAATAGACTGCAAACAATGAATAGGTAGAAATTCACTTAACGACTTTTATCCCAGTCATTTCCTTTAAAATGTCTTCGGCTAATGGGGCTGAACCGCACATCCTTAGGGGAATCGCAGGGTAATAAAAAAGAGCAGAAATGTACATGGCATCTTCAGTCCCTCCTCCACCCTGAAATAAAACAGAATTACTCAGGAAGGAAGAAATGAGACAAAAGAGCTATTTTTGTATGAAAATGAATATTTTGTTCTTGAATTGCTTGTTCACTTCCAACGATTTGAAAAAGTTTGAAAACAAATTTGTTTTTCAAGCAATGCACACAATACTTTCAAACTTGAAATGATTTTCGACTTTTATTTGATGCTGAAAACACAAAACGACTGAAAAAGCCAGTGGGACAAACGATGGTGAATGCTCCTTTACAGATGATCAGAAATGACGGTTACGAAATTAAGAACAAATAAAAATATTTTGTGAATGTTTTCTTGTTAGTAAAAAACAGGTAAATAAGAAAAAAGTTTCCCATTCTTCTCAAATATTCAGTCTCTCATTAGATGTAGTAAAATATGAATTCCAGAAAAACAAGCAACTAGTTTCCAGAAAGGTGGCAAACGAGCTACTCTATTGAGAAAATTATTTTTAATAGAAAATCGATTTCGTCTAAAAGTACGCATTCTCAACCCTAAAATCTTATTCAGATAGAGTCTATGTGTAAAAAATATATTTGAATAAATTTTATTTGATTAAGATGTTGCAACTGAGGATGGGTAGTATTACGTGAAATTGATTTCCTATTAAAATAATTTGCTCGATTGATTCGCTTGCTTGTCACGTTTGTGGAGAGTAGTTACTTGAATACAGCTATGTGCAAAGTCTGAAAGCCGTCTTCGATAACTTTTCAGCAAATGAAAACTAGACAAAATAGAAAAGGTCTCCAAAGAATAACACATTAACAAATGATCTTAATTAAACTACATTGAAAGTTCCGAAACATAAACAACATTCACAGTTGCATTTGTGCTGCCAATGGCGTGTTCCGGCGATTTTGTTGTTGCAATCACCTTTTTGAACATAGTGATAACACAATGTTTTGCAAATATTAATGCACTGACTGGCACAGTGTTTAGCATCCTTGATTTTTATCAAAGTCTAGTGGAAACTGCTCTATACTCCGTTAATTGCAGAACGAGAAATTTATCTACATGCAGTTAAATACGGTATGGCTTAGATTTGAGATGAAAATGTGACTTTCTCGATCTACTTTCGATTTCCTTCAGCAACATAGCATTAGTCCAATGTGGATCTCTCACACTGAGTCAAGTTTAATTTGCTATGCTTGCGACATGAAAGCAATAATAGCATCTTCTTTAATTTTGTTTTCAACTTACCACAGTAGCATACGATCTATCCAATGTCGAGCTCTCACATCTAAGTATGATGGAGTCTCCTTTCTTCACAACTTGTTCCTCACGAAGTAAACGTATTTCTTGAAATTTGACGTCGTAGTGATCATCTCTTGCAATTGGTTTTAACTCTTTTCCATTCCTTAGTAACATTTGAATAACATACAGTTATTATTTTACCAAAACATTTGCGCATGATTTCACTCAGCTCTGTGTCAAGTCTGAACCAAGTTAACAAATGATTTGCTCAAAACTGAAAGTTAAGTTTCTCATCCTCGTTAAATTGCAGTACAAGTTTAAACAGGAAAAGTATTTATAAAAGATTAAAATAAGGAGATTTTTCTGAAGGAAAATCGTCATTTCTAAAAATGTGGTTAATGATAAAATGGAATGTCATTCTTATAAATAAGTATTCAAACAATGTGGCGTTGGACAGCGGTTAATTGGTAATCATGTAATGGTTTGGGATATCAGAATATTTCAAGAGATTTTCAAGGCAGCTGTCAAAGATATTTAACAAACAAAGTTGAAAAACTAATTTTTTAGCTTAAATCAGCGCTCGCTCCTTTCTCCAGCTTAGTTTTTGAATCAACAAAATTCTAAAATGTAATTTCACTGCAACCGATGTCGTAAAGCTTCGAATTTTCGCTTCGAACTACACTCCCTTCTCTGCAACTTGAATTTCTACATACCTCAAATGCTGAAGCATCATGCCTCGACCTGTCAGGTGGGAATGATAGAAAACGCCGAAGACCTTAACTTCGTTGACATTCGCATTTTCCATTGCCTTCAAATAATAACAAAGGCCTTTGTAAAAAGCATATTAAAATGCAAAAAAATCATCTTAGAGTTTTACATCAAAGTCATTAAAATTTTTTGACAATAGTTCAGATAATACTGGACGGTCCGCAGAAAGGACTCCAATGCATTACTGAATACCTACCAAAAAGTACTCTATATTGCATAAAACTGTTTAGGCAACTCACCGATGATAAGCATGTACTACCACATTCCGCATAAGTCATAAATGAAGCTGTTCTGGGGGGAATGACGTGTGTTACCCCCGAAACTTGGTGAGTGATGAACAACACCCCTGATTCTTGGCTCCTGAGGTCGGAGGTGTGTATGACGCGGAAGCCAGAAGAATCTCGTATGTCTGCGGAAAGAAGGCCGGCAATGATTTTCGGAGGAAATGCTGCTTTGCTTGTTCGCGGCAAAACAAACAGTTGTTTACGAGCAAGTGTAATCTAGAAGGTAGGGTTGGGTAGACTTTTATTGTTAGTATGGTTCAATTAATACAGAAAAACAAACCATATTTATGTGCTGATAGAAGCCTTTGGGCACGGAAAAAATGTTTGTAAATACCTTAAAATCTTTCCAAAAATCTTAGAAATTTCAAAGATTCAGGCTTTGAAAACTTTCGAGATGTTTGTACCAATCACAAGTTGAAAATACTCAAAATTGCTTGTATCACGCGGAGGAGAGATTGATGATGATTGATGGTTGGTTTATTTAAAACGCAAGGTCCACAAGACGCAAAGAAACACACGCGAGACTTCACGCAAAGAAAACAAAATAAAACAAATGCGAAACCTCGAGCATGCTCGAGGCAATTACCACGCCCCTACACATAAAAGACGAAGGTACTGGCGACATAGATAGAAGCAACTTGAATGAGTATTGCATTTTAACAAGAGTCACCTTTATTTCGGAATAAAAACAAAGTGAAACCTTGCGGCCTGGACACCGAAAAACTTTGCGGTTGTGGAGTCAAAGTGCCTCAGGGGACAACAACGCTGTGTGCGTGTAAATGGTGATATTCGAGAATTCTGCTTATGAAATAAATGAACTCGTAAATTTATTGAGATTATGTGCCTCGGAAACGGGGGCAAGTGGCAAAGTTGTTGATTACAACCCCTGAGAGGCACATATGGGTCCTTTCCCAAAAATTTCACTTCTTTTTGCCCCCTGGAGAAATCCGTTATTGCCCCATCCCTTGGAAAAATGCTAGTCGCAGAACAAAACTTAGAAAAAAGACCGCGTCGTTGCAATCGGTGCTTCTGAAACAAGATCGTTTCAGGTTGATGAACAAAGCTAACGCCATTGGTTGCGTTAAAAACTTTTTTGTCATTCCGTGAGAGTTCTTTTTTCGTGAAATAAATTGTAACTTTCAAGTTGCGTAAGATGTTATTTTTTCAATGTAGTGTTTTCTGGAGACTTGCAATTGATTTCGTAGTTGATAGAATTATTGCGAATACTACTCAATTACGTATATAAACAATTAAAGGCATATGTTGTAAACAAAATTTTGGTTTTTGCATCAAAATAAATTTCCAACGATGGAAAAGGAAATATTTGTAGACGTATCGAAAATGCAATCTTATGAATTAAAACGTAACTGTCACCATGTGTAAAAACTGTGGATTGTTAGACAGGAATGAGAAGTATGGCAAAAAATTACCCAAACGTGTGTTTCCACTTGAAAATACTGCTATATTAGTGTCAGTGACTTTCTCTTTCACGTATTCCTACAGTAATGAACATATTTGTACAAAAGCTATGGATGTTACCTTTAAAAATATTCATCAGCAGTTTGCCTTTAGCAAACAAGATGAAATCGAATAGTCACCTGCAAGCAGCGCACAACCTGTCTCCGGGACCCCGGAGGGGATAGCGCAGAGATGAGCGGACTGTCATATTTTGCGATTCAAATCCAGTCCTGAATTTTCAAAACTCGGTCCAAGTCCAACCGTAGTCCAAAAAATTAAGAAAAATAAAAAAAATTGAAATCGAAGTCCAAATAAAGCCCAAAAATTTAACAAAATACAAAATTTTAATGACAAAAATTACGTAATTTTTGTCCATTAACTCAGTCCAAATCCGGTCGTAATCCAAAATTTGTTAAGCATTTTACAAGCTGGGTCCAATGCAAAATCAACACAATTCGTCATAGTCCGGATCCAGTCCGATCCAAGTCCAGTCCAATGCTCATCTGTGATGTAGGGCATGGGGGACTTTAAAAAATGTGAAGGCAGTGAACTTATAAAAAAAAATAAATATGCGTGTTTTTCCCAAAACATTTTTGTAGTAATGATGCACAATTGTAAAGCTATATTTTGAAGGGTGACCGTTCAAAACAGACCCGTTCAAAGCAGACCATTCACAACAGACCACTCAAAACAGACCAATCAAAACAGACCACGTTCATAACAGACCCATTCATAACAGACCCGTTCATAACAGACCCGTTCATAACAGACCCGTTCATAACAGACCACATTCATAACAGACTCTTTTCGTACCTAGGGCCGGGCGGGGCAAAGGATGTTAGGCAAAATGCTTTGGACTTTTAGCGTCCACACTGCAATAGACATTAAGAAGGGGTCCGTTATCAACGTGGTCCGTTACGAACGGGTCTGTTATGAACAGGGTCGATTATGAACATGGTTTGTCATGAACATAGTCTGTTTTGAATGGTCTGTTATGAGTGGTCTGTTATGAACGGGTCTGTTTTGAATGGGAACCATTTTGAATCATTGTTATGGTTTTATGAGTCACGAGTTTCAAACTGTTTACTGTTATTGGGTTCAGCACAAAAGCTCCCTCATACTGAAGGTGCTGGTGGCAATTGCATATGTTGCAACAATTTTGACCTCAAAAATTAAAAATGCAAATTACAGGAAATGATTTTAAAGTTTTCAGGATAAGTGGAAAGCTTAATTAATTCCAGATAAAGATGGAAGAAAAGATGAAGACCGCTTTTAATTTCAGGAATTCCAGAGTTAGCCTATACTGATTTGCCAGAAATTGAGAATAAAACTGTGGAATGCTTGCCAAACAGCTAAAAATTCCTGCACAGAATCAGGCGTCGAAATCTAAACGTTTTTGGTTCAGTAGATGGAGTTGGGAGTCAATAAATTTTATCGAATGAGCTTTGGCTACATTGACAGTACAACAATATAGTTAGCCATTAGCTGTAAATCCAACAATGATTGACCGACTATCGGAAATATACTACAAAAGCAATTAAACCATTAGCAATATCGACAAAAATTTCCTCATTGTTTGCAACAGAAAACCATTGCAAATGGAATAGAAACATATTGGCCTCCACACCTTTCCTTTCTGGTATGACTGCGGGTAGCATGCATATCAAAACGACTCGTGTGACATCACAAAACTACTGACTCCCTCCCCCTTGTCACAATTTGTCACAAATCTGGTGACCCCCTCTTCCCCGTTAGGGTGTGACGTCATTTATGGACGATCTCTGGGTTGTTAGGCCAAGATTCAAACATCTTGGTCAGGAATATCTTGATTAGTGCACATTGTTCTAAAATAACGAACTATTTTGCTGAGCGCGGAAGCAAAAGGTGAGCTTAGTTTTAAAACATAAAGAAAACACTCAACATCAGGCAGCTTGATATTTTCAAAGAAAAAGGAAAGACTTCAGTCAAACAAGCTTGATACCACGATTGTATTTATTCACAAAAACTATTTTGCTGCCAGGCAGGGCCGCCCTAGCAGATGTGGGTCCCAACGCAAGACCTGGACGCGGGGCGCAATGCAAGACCTAGGCGCCGGGCCCCTCTGAGCAATGATTTTATAACGTCATCGTGTTCAGTCAACCGTGTTACGATCTTGGTAGAGTGCAGACATACAGTTCAGTACTAACACGAGAATTGAGCACGTTTGCTAACGTTCGAGAAGAAATTTGCTAGTTTTGACGAGAGCGTTCTTTCGTAACAATTAAATTTGTATGGCGTTTCTACTGAATTCTCAAACGCAGGGTGTATTTGGCAAAAATGAATAAGCTACCCAAACAACATGGCGCGGGGCCCAAGGCAGCTGCATCGGTTGCATCGGCACAAGGCCGGCCCTTCTGCCAGGGAAGTTCATTTTATCGATAGAATCATTACCTTTGAGCTGTGGATTATCGTAGTGGGTTTCCAGGAGAATATATTCAGGTGAATGTCTTCCTCCAATTGGAAAGCCAACATCATTTGGAAAAGTAAATGCCTGAAGATATGTTGGTAAACTAGACATGCACAGACAAAGTAGTGATACCAAAACGTTTTACACAATCATTCAGTGTTTCAAATGTTTGATAGAATTATTTTAAAATGACTTGATCCAATGTGATTGCAACACTATAAATATACTTTCCCAAATGAAAGATGTTAGGTTGCACGAAAGGGTTGAAGCTTGGCAAACAATTTTAATTACTAATATATTGTTTTCAAGATACTTTGAAAGAGATATATAGTTTTGTATGGTTGAAGCTTGAAAAAAAATGTTTTGCAAGAATTTGAACGTAACAGATATTGGTTTGAAGTTTCTGCTGGTAAAACATATCGAGTAACATTACTGCTTTCGAAAAAGACGCTTTTGAAAAATTTGATTGTGGTGCACGCGCTTTCTCCTTGAAAAAAAACTGTCGTCAAAACTTTGCAGATTTGACATAGCGCTTAGAGACGAACAAACAACAAAAACACTCGAAGTTGAGGACAATCAATATCATTTTTACCGTTTGTCCCACTCCCCAAGCAGCAACAAACTGGGTGCAGCTGGTTCGATCAGGTGGGTTGGAATCATTCAAACAGTTGAAGTTTCTGCCAACATCGTTTGGATTCTGCTAATAACATGCGTCTCTACAGAATGATGGTGTGAATAGTATTTGATAATAGTTACATCCACTATTTTTACTTCATATCAAGACTTGAAGAAGCTCCAAGCAAATTTCCCTACAAATTGTGGGCAAACACTACTAGTTTTGTTTTAATTGGATTTTTGAGTGAAACGCCGATGAAATCATTTGTAGTTTTATCGTAAGAATCATTATATTTACTTGCTGTGTGTCTTTATATTCTTTCAGCTCAAACCAAACTGAACCAGCGTTAATACATCAAAAAAGAGTAGCAGTGTTTGTAAAGTGTTTATGGGAACTTGACTGAAATAATCACCTTTGGAGGTCTGGAGCACAAACTGAGGATCATGTGATGCACTTCGTCGACAAATTCTCGTTGTATGAGTGGTTCTATCTGTAACATAATAATGAATCATACCTTTTTGAAAGAATGCTTTGATAGTATCTTATATCTTACATCTTTGAACGCATGTATTTTTCAGATACTACTTACTTTGAATAACAAGCAACCAAGGACTGAGTTTAAGAGGGGGGACGTGTCCCCACCAACGTTTGGACAGGAGTACAAAATAACTGTTGTACCACCCAATATTATGTGATAAAATTAATGTAGTTGTACAAACGTCATCGTTTCGTTGCTGTTGGAAGACCCAGAATAAAGTCAGGGAATAATTATGAAAAAATGGACATTATCACTGGATTATCTCAGTTTTTTTTAAGGAAAATGTTAGGCACCCAGCATGGACCTGTAGGGACCCAATGTCTCTGATTCTAAGGACCCGATTTTTATCTGATTCTAGGGACCCAATTTTCAATTCTAGGGACCCGAATCGGGTCCCTAAAAAAACTTAAAAAAGCTGATTATCTATATACAGTGTACAGATTTATTATGTAAACTGAATTATCATGATTGTTGGCAATTGTGTTGGTTAATTTGAATAAACCGAATCAGTGTGTTCATAAGCGTATCTCAGTCACGTGACTATGAGTCGAATTCCTGCGCTGGTCTGTAGCCTGCAATAGACGGTTGTCACTGCTAGCATTTATCAAAGATCTTGTGGTTTATATTTGTTTCGATCTATGTGGTTAAGTTCTAGTTAGAATCTTGTGGTTTAAACCCAACTCTCCGAATTAATATGTTTTCATATTAAATGCAATGCTAGATATAGCACCACTGTAAAGTACCAGTTGCTATACCACCACCATAGGCGTAGCCTAGGGGCATTTTTTGGGCCATGGTCTCCAAAATATATCATTTCCATAATTTGCCCACCATTTTGCCAACTTTACAAAAACGTCGTACTACGGTTGAGTGGACTGGGTGACGTCATCGAAACCCAAACAATAATGTTTGACCTTCATAAAATTTTCTTGTAAACTCGGTCCCTGCAAGCAACAGATGGTGTTTTAACAAATAATCTGACAATTGTTTTTCCAGTTTGACCTAAAATGTGTACAGCATGAAAGTGTTCAATCATTGCAAATCCATTATCAAGATGCACTAGATTGTGATTGTGCTTCGCAATGCTATCGATGCAAAAGCGGAGAGTTGGGTGATACATATCACTGATGTCAAATCTTTTTCAAATTGAAATGAAAGAGACCATGGTTCCTAAATCTTTAAACGATCCTGGATCTTCATAAAGTAAAGTGATTAACTATAAACAATACTTGAATAAGGTTTTCAAACGAATTTCGTTAAATAACAAATTCAGGTATTTAAAGAATTGCGTTATGAGTGGTTGGAAGGTTGGAAGTTTTATCATCCAAAATCTTAGTTCAAACATCCGATCATGCAAGGAAGCCTGTAAGGTTTATAATCATCTAATCTAAACATATTTTGATCTAGTCAGTTTTTTTTTATAGAAAATGTTAGGTACCCGGTAGGGACCTGCAGGGACCCGATTTCTCTCATTCTAGGAACCCGATGATAATTTTACCTGGTTCTAGACAACCGATTTTCAATCCTAGGGACCCGAATCGGGTCCCTAAAACCCCTTAAACAAAAGCTAGACTAATGCTTGTGAAGTAAAGGTTTCTTAAATATTAAGAATTTCTTCTTGATTTTATCGTCCAGCTTGGAAAGGTACCATTTCAGCAGACGACTGGCCTGGCCTTACTGAAAGTCTTCTTGAGGACTTTCCGGGAAAATCATGACAATAATCCTTTTAGGAATCGATCGGAACCGTGTTTACATTGTTTACATGTGTCGTTAATTCAGCTTATTTAATTTGAAAGAGGCTGGTCAGTGTAGAAGACGAGGGTTGAAACGAATTTGCTTGTTGATTGTCTCGAAACATAAATGGCAAAAAATGTCATAACGTTTCCAGTAGGTTAATCATGGGATGATAATTTGCTCATGATCAGATGACAATTACTATAATTATACAATTCATGGGATGATAACCAGCGTAGTAATATTTCATGCAAGTTGTCAGTGCTTTGATGAAATTATCAATCTCCTGAAACGAATGTTTGGAAGTCATAAACAATTATTATTAATTCTAATGCGAAGTCTTCCAGTTGTGCTTGTCCACGATACTTTCTCATTACTGGCTACGAATTCAACGACAACGTTGTCGGCGACAAAACCTTGACGTTCATCGAACCACAAAGAAATTCTTTCCAAAAAATGGAAGTTTCTCTGCCCAACTTGCGGTAGGATTAGCTTTTTAGAATGCAAATTTGGTTTGTTGATGTCCATTTCAAAATCATGTAGTACCTTGAAATTTATTGTTTCAAGCAGCTTGCATGCTGACGTGCTATCCAGTACTAAAATAAATTCTGTGAGTAAAGATTTTGTTTTCGATGATTCCTTCTGTGATAAGTAACCAATAGCACTCTGGAAGCTGGAACATCTTAACTCAGAACAACAAAACAACAAGAATCTTATTGTGCGGCTGCAGCAAAATAAAATGTTGTGTTTCATAAATCCTCTTTATCAAGAGGCTTATGAGGAAAAACGAACAAAAAATATTGTCTGAAAAACTTGAATTTGATTTAACCTTAATAATATGTTCCTTGGCCGGAAAATGAGGCAGTTTCAAAATAAGGCAATTGTAGTAGGTGTAGTCAGTACGTATCCCAGATCTATTGTTGCGTAAATCGAACGATGACGTATTTCCTGTGAAGGTTCGCGCAGGCCGAGATGATCCGCTGAGAAGAATCAATGTTTTTGTCCCTGAAAAAAATAAAAGGACAATTTCAAGTAAAATTAAGTTACTTATTGGATAAAACAAGTTATTTTTGTTGACACTTTGTCCGGGGATGAAAAGCGTAAAGCAAGCAGATGAGTAATGTGTTTTAATTTACAATTTTTCAATAAAAACTGGCTAAATTTGGATGCGGTTGTGCTCATTCTTGTAAGGAGTTTCCTGATGAATTTGTTTTCATCGTCAGGGTCACCTTAAGTTGCATTCAAGCTCACACTACAAAATAAACAATTTACACAGTTGTTTTAACTAAGAAAGTCGTTGTGAAAAATATTGATTGTCAAGATTTTGTAATGTTTTTGTTCAAGTCTTACACTTATTTTCATGTTGGTGGATATCATACAGACTGAGAACTCCGTCTCCAGGGTCTTGTTGTCCAAAAGCTGCGATAAGTTTTATGGTTCCCTCCTGATAGGAAAAGAAAGGT
>Ga0210059_1001442_pt1 | contig 35752 bp, 27 predicted proteins | sample Ectturendosymbi2_FD_188042 | JGI IMG/M metagenome (GOLD analysis project Ga0210059, IMG submission 188042) | Ecteinascidia turbinata endosymbiont from Florida, USA - Sample 2 (SPAdes) (version 2) | ecosystem: Host-associated > Tunicates > Ascidians > Unclassified | place: Key West, Florida... | reverse complement strand
ATGACTTCCTGAAATTACACCATAATTGAGATGCATACATGGGCGTACAAAAGGAACGAAAAAGTACGTTTTTAACTGCATTTGAACAACGGGAAAAAGAGGCTCGCAGCTTGTTTGCTGCACAATGTTGATATCGCAGTTGTCTATGAATGTTTTTGTCATCTGAGAGCTCAGTATCCAATACTATCCCCAGACATTTGATATTTTGTATCTGTGTTATGTATACATTCTTTCATGTCTGTGTAACATATATGTAGTTCAGTAAAATGTCTTAGGATTATTTCGTTAATGTTTGCCATGATTCCCTTTCATTTGTCATTTTCAACTTGAGTATATTGCCTGCTCTTCTAATTTTTTGTTTGCATATGATATGTGAGTACACCTTACTTAATGTTATGCTCTTCTTATAAAAAGAATAGAACAGAGCAATCATATATACCAAGTGTTATGTAACACAACAAAAGTGACATAAGGCAATGTTACACAAAAGGCTAACAACATATATAAAAAAAACAAAGGTTGAATCATATACATAACAATCATTGACCTTCAGAACACACATGATGGTTGGCAAGCAGTGGGTGACGAGTTGAGGTATGTACAGATGAACAGGTGAGGCATGCACATAGGTGAGAGAAGCAAGTGGCAGTAGAGGTTATGAGGCAGAGAGCAACACAGCAACCATGACAATGCAGAACAAAGGCAAAAAACAATAGGTGGAATGATGATGTTTTATTTATTACAGTTGATATTATCAAAGAGGCTGTTTTATAAGTCTAAGAAAAAAGTTCAACCTAGAAACATTAACTGAACAAGGTGACAATGTGTGAACCATTGTGAAGTTATAGACAATACCTATTTTGTGGTTTCAGCTGATTGTGCTATTTTTCATGAAGAGACTAAATGTGCATTATTCACTTTTTTGGACTTCAGATCAAAGACAATCCTTCAAAATAAAACTTTTAGCCTATTTGTATACTGACCTCAAATTGTGAGAATCTCAAACAACTTCCCAGTTTTTTGAATTTTATTACCAATTCTGCTTTGTTCTTGCTGTGAAAATATGTTTAGATTGTTTTTTTAAGATTTTCTTCTTTCTCACCCGTGTATGGTGCTTCGCCAGCCAAACACAGATGAGTAAGGGCTCAACTGACTACACCTTACTTCACTTCATTATTGTGTTATCACATGTCAATTGAATGTTGTAACTTATTCAAAATTTGGGGTTATTTTATAATTACTTCATTTTCAAATCCATTGTATTTTTATGCGATGGCTTGTTTTTTCATATTAGTGTTTTTATGTGATGGCTTGTATTCTTTATCATATTTTTATTGTTTTATATCATTTTCCAAATAATGAATGAGGAGACTATTTAGTTGTTATGAACATCATAAGATTTTTTTCTGTGAAAAAGTATTTATGGAAACACATGTGTTTTAACTATACATTGTATAGTATCATGTTTTTTCATTATTCTGTGCAGACAGTGTGCAGTATTTTTCAATCTTATAGTCTAGGTCAGGTGTGGAGAACCTATTTTGTATCATAGACTGTATAAATTATGGATTATCGCTGATGGGTCGCAAACAACAATTGACTTTGACCTAAAGTGCTACCTGTATCTCACGATGGGGTATGGATGGAAGCTTCTTATGACATGCTATCTTAAGTACCTGCGTGTCATGGAGCTTGGTTTTGATGTGATTTTGTACTCTAAATTGGGCAACAAAAATTTAATGCGGGCCATATTGTATGTTCACGCAGGCTGCATTTGGCCCACAGGGTGCAGGATCCCCACCCCTGGTCTAGGCGAACTGTTCAATATAAGCAGTTTTGCATCAACCAGATTACTGTGTTTCAATTTGAAAGTAGTCCAGCAATCAGTTGAAAGGTCTAGACTTGCTGCAAACTTTTGAGGCATCAGCTGACTGGGCTCTGCTTTCATGACTTTTCGATAAATTCTATTTGAATGATGCACAGTTATTTAAAATTTTTTGCTATTTTAAAAAATGCTTACTGAGTCAAATTCGTCAACTTTTCGGATGCTAGTTGATTATTCAGGCATATAATGGTTAAATTTTGCTGGTGCCACATCACATCTTCAAATGTCCAAAATTTGTTGCAAAGTTTTCATTTCTAGTGCAACTCAGCACTTACTGGCTTGGTCAGATCTGGTTTTTAACCTGATAGATGGTGTTAAGATTTGACATAAGTGAGTGTAAAATGCCAACATGGTGTCAGACTAACTGTAAGCACTTGATTTAATTGTTTATTCAATCAGTGACGTGTTCATAATTTGCAGCTTTCAACTTGTCATAAAAACAATATAGTTGATGGTAGAAATAAATCATCACTGTGTTGCTCAGCTTGCAACTGAAGCAATCGACAGTCTTTGTTCACCAACTTTTCAACCATGCAAACCAGTGTTTGTCACCAGCTACACCAGTTTTCTTCAGTCACCAGCTGCACCACAGTTTTCTTGAATTAAAAATGTACTTTAAAGTGATAATAAGATATTCTCAATTTTAATAGCATTGCTTACTATTCTGAAGTTGTTACAAGTTAGGCAAACAAAGCTGAAAAGAATTAGTTAAAGCAACGAATGTGTGATGCTTCAACTTGGCTATGGGTACCATATGGATAATTTGATAAAAGAGCAAAAACTGCAGAAGTAAGGGCAAAACTAGTGAAAATGCTTTTGAGGACATATGTGGAAAGACTTTTTCTAGAGCAAGTTTTTTCGGATTTTATGTGCAAACTGATGGACAATTTTGGTTGAAATTTGATGCTGCACTTTTGTGCATCATGAAAAAATTTGATGTGTTGCTGATTAAAGTCTTGTAAAATAAACACTTTAATTGAGACTAAAAGTAGCACACTGCATACACAATGCACAAAAATCCCTGCAATAATAAATTTCTTTTGCTTTGGGCTTAGCAATTGAATCTTTCTGTGAAAGCTTAGAATTAGATATTGACCAAGCAAAGATTTTTGCTCTGCTGGTGATGTATAACAAAATTGTTCGGTCATTGTTGTTATTAGTTAATATATTTTTATTTAAGTTAAGAGATCAAAGTGTGAAAACTGCATCATGCAGTAAGTTTAAAGTCTGTTTTTTGGTTTTCTTGGCAATGTATCAAACGCTTGTACTTACTGTTTTTGCTTGCTTACTGAGACATCTAGAAGAACTAATACGCTTTTCAAGAATACTGCTATTAGGTTGTTTGTTTTTGGCAAAATTTCATGGTCTGTTGTTTTGGTTCATTAACAAACACAGAAAATGCGTACATTTTTTTGCAAAAACGTTATTGTGTTTGAGATTAAATGTTGACATTTCAACTTTCTATAAATGAAAGGTGTTTAGATTTTTTGTTGTAAATAATGTTATGGTTATAAGCCAGTTTTTTCAGTTTTTTTTCAAACAAAACTTTCCGTTCCCCTTGAAATGAAACAAGTTTTGTTTGTGTGACGTCAACAGACGCAATTGACAAGCTGCTATCATTTCTCTTGCACTAGCATACGCAGCGCTCATCACGTAACAATGACGTTGGTGAGAGGTTTTGTTCTAATCAATCATGACGTAGCAAACAGTGATATGTGGTGTTGAGAAACGGGTTACAAAGCTGGATGTTGCATTTCGAAACAATATTTGTAGTTTCTATCAAAACATAGCCCACCAATTTATTTGCAACAGCGTGTTTTGCGGATAATCGCTAAACCATGTATTGTTATTAAAGGTGTGAAAGCAACTGTGTGTGAAAGTGTTCGGTGTTTGTTTACCTGGTAAAAGTCACAATGTCTGCAAAGGAAACTGCCTCAGCTAGCACTGTGTCCCAAGATGTAGACGACGGAGCAGCGTTGCTTGCCAAGGCTAATTCTCACGAACACCAAAACGGTAGCGTTCGCAGAGAAGACCACAATTCAAATGAGCAGGAAGAAGGTGAAGGGCTTTGCGCACGATGGATTACAACGAAAACCACTCGTCTGGTGTTTATGCTTACACTTATCCTGATGTACTTTCTTGCTGAAGTCCTCGTCGGTAAGGAATTGTTTTAAGGAACAGTTTTTATTTCAAGATTTTTTGGTGTTCTATTATGTCCACCTAGAAATGCGGTGCTGTTACCGGGGCGTAACGAGGGGGAAAAGGGGGGCACAATTCCCCGGGCGCCGAATCACTGTCTGTGGGGACGCCGAAAAGTCCTAACAATGTCACAAGTCCTTTCTTCAATACAGCACATTTGCTTCCTAAAGACCTCAAATTCGAACATGGGGGCGCCAAACTTTCTTGCCCCGGACGCCATCTAAACTCGTTACGCCCTTGGCTGTTACTTGGTACGTGTTTCGTCAGTTAAAAATATGCGCGGCAGTCCGTCTTGTAGCTCTGTTCATTTCATACATCCTGGCGCAACCAATTTTCAAACCACCTTTCCGTGCGTTTATTTGTTTGGGCGATGACAAGTGTTCAGCAATTGTCAGTCTTGGTTTCGATCTGGCAAAAGTGCCGTTCGTCTCGGCATATAGGTGGAGTTTCATTTTGATTTTACAGTAATACTTTCCTTGAGTAAAATGAACAAACGTTGTCATTAGGAACATTGGAGTTAAGTATTTTCACTTTTTGCCGGTTGATAATTAATTGAGGTTGCATGTTATGGTTTTGTTGGAGCGATGCTTTGGTGTATATAACATGTATGATATGAATATATAGTTTCTCAATGTAGAATCAAAAATCGAAAAAAAAGTTATGGCAAAACTGGAACTGCGGGATGTAGTTACTTCGGAAAAACCTTTACCGATGAATGCTCTTGTTGCAAGTTTCCGATCAAAGCAAGAAGCTTCAAAATACTTGGCAATTTTTTGCATTGCCATAACCAAGCATTTTTCATTGCGGCAGGGGGCTTAGGTCGTGCCACTTGCCAATCGCTGTCATGTAAGCGACAAGTTACTGCGTACAGGGGTCCAAGCAGTTTGCGCTCGAACTCTCTGGCGATTTATGTGCAAGATAGGATCTTTGTTGGGCCGCATACCCTGCCATTGTCTGAACTTGTCAGCACCTTCGGTTGTTCCTGCGTCGAACACGCGCTGTTTGATCAGCAATGCAGCGGGCGGTCCACGATGGCACCGGCACGTTCCAACGTTGCCATCACGCCGTCACGTGATCCCCGCTGTAGTCTTTGTTCGTTCGGGCGCCCCGGTTGACCTCCGCTCAAACTCGCTGCGTCGTGACAGGGCACATAACAAACAGCCTGACGCTGATCGCCGACTCGTTCCACATGCTTTCCGATTGCATCTCGATGGTGGTCGCCCTGGTCGCGGTGCGCATGAGCAAGCGGCAGGCGCACGAGTCGATCAGACCGTGGCCCTCGAAGCAGCCTTATTACAACACTTTCGGCTGGGTTCGGTTTGAGGTGAGAGCACAGCGCTTTTGGACCGACTCTTAGGAAAAGAAACAAAAAACAGCTACGTGGTTTAAATAAGTTGGTTTGTGTGCAATGTAAATAAATTTTAGCTTGCAATTTAAATAAACTTTAGCCTTAAATAAACGTAAGTAAGCTTGAGCTCACAACTTGAATAAACTTAGCTTACAATTTAAATAAACTGTAGCTTTTGCACTGTTGGATTTAATCCGCAATTGTTACTTTGTTTAACACGTCAGCAATCGACCTTTATGTTTCGCAAAATGCACCGTTTGCGAAATCTCGTCGCCGGCGTGTGGTGCAAACAATGCGTCCTTTGTCTTCAGGTCGTCGGAGCTCTGATCAATTCAACCTTCCTTCTCGCATTGTGCGTGTCGATAATGTTGGAGGCAGTTGAGAAGTTCTTGGATCCCGAACAGGTGACCAGGCCAAAGCTGGTGGCCATTGTCGGTACAGGTGAGTTGGCCACCTTCATGTTGGCGCCGTTACATTCGGGAATAAGATCTTTTGGGAAAACGGGAAGAAATGCAAGTAGTCTTCCATATCATGTGAGGAGCCAAAAGTCCTGCCTTTGCACGCCCGATTACTGACAGCCGTGCGTAGTGGAATACTTGGTAATAAAGTGGAAAGAGACAATGAATACCACTGGTCTGCGGTTAACGATGCATCATAACATCGTGCAACACAGACCTGAACCTCTTTCAAGGCTCGTTGGCCGTGCTGTTCGCAGTAGTGAATCAGCACAACGTTATAAATTAGGTCATTTCATTTGTTTCGTCAAAGTGCCGTCTGCACAACAGATTAGCTTCTTTCCCGCATGAAAACGCTCCACTGAAACGCGTCGTGGGCTTATTGTGATCGCGAGCTGAATTCATGGCCTGCGCACTCCACTCCTGCCCGCAGCGTGTTCGTTCTTTGCCACGCCAGGGGTTTTTCGCCGGGGGGTTGCCTTCGCTGAACTTTGGGCGCGCCATCGCTTTTTTGGTTTCGCGGTCCGAAAATGGTCCCCGTACAAGGCCAGGGGGGGGTTACAAGAGGTACATCGTACTCGGGCCCGAGAGGATGAAAATACGCATGATCAAGTTTTTATGTAATCAAACCCAGAAATAGTAGTGTAAGCCAGTTGTCGGTAAAACAGTAAATATATTTTCAAATCTTAGCATGGCAAGTGTTTTATCCATGTTTTGATGACTATACCAACAAGCGATACAAGTTTCGACGACTGCTCCAGAGGCTAGGCGTGCCCGGTATCGGTCTGAGTCCCCCGGTAAAATTTCTCTCAGAGGTCCTTTTGTACCGCGGGACACGATTTGCCCAGCGCTGGCCCAGAGCATTTTTCAACAACTAATACCAGGCACGATTAGCCAGAGCAAACTCGATGACGCGTGACGCCTCTTCCGCTTTTGACGTAATAGACGAGTCAGGGCAAATAAAAACTCCTCGCTAATATCACCAGATCAGAGAAGCAGCGCCTTTTGTTTCGGTGACGCGAACGGCGGTAGCAAATCGAAGCGGCTTTGTCTGTCGCCAGAACCTGTCCACGCGACGCCTGTTTTCATGAAAAACACAGCGCGTAGGAGTTTTTTGGGACTGTTGCCCGGAAATTAGTCAGCAGCTTGATTACAGCGCTGCAACGGTGAGGCACGCACTTAGACACGATTCGGCTTTTGCCTGGATCATGTACGAAGAACTGTGCAGCATTCACCTGTCTTTGCTGCTTTCCTGCAATTTCACGATCCCCATCACTTAGATTGCGTGACCCCGGGCGCACCAGGTGGCGGAGATGTAATCTGGCGGACTATTCATTATTGTTATGTATTTTGTTTATTTAATGTATTCACGCCCACGCCACTCATAACTTGCACACACGTGGTGCTTGCAAGGGACTCAATGCGTAGATGAAGAACGCAAACAACAATATGTGGCGCGTATGCGGTAATTTTAATACTTGGCATCCGCTGTATTTTGCTGCGACAACGTTCAGACAAACCAGTTTATAATGTTGTATGTCGAAGCAGAAGGCTGCGAAGGACCAGTGGTTAATAGGAGACCAGCAGTTCTACCAAAGGCAAAGCTTCTGGCTTAAAGGGAACAGTTTGTTGATAGCACTGAGTAAAAGATGTTGCGGCCTGAGTATGAGGCTTTATGTGTCCGATGCGTTTATATGATAAGTGGAATTGTGACGTTAACAAAATGTGATGTGTGCAGATTGAAGCGGCCAGGATAAGTGTCACAAAAAACGTTTGCAGTTTTCACGGTGATGTCTTGAAATAGAATCACGACGTATATGGAGTGGTGTAGGTCGTGCATGCAATTGTAAGCAACCAGATCTGGCTAACTTTGCTACAAAACTATATTTCCATTCCTCACGTATATTGCAAAAATATGATTGCTTCACGAACGTTGTGGATAAGCACAGTGCTGAAATGCGTGTCACAAACTTGAACAGACCAAGAACGAGGCTTGCAATCGCTCAAACGGGAACTGGGTTTTCAGTTATGAGATGGCTCATTCTCCCCTTACCTCCCTTACGTGATGACTCACTCCCCCTAAAGAATAAAACAGCAATGTGTTCACGTCTCCATCTGTCTTTCTACCCCGTCGCAACGGTCTCACTTCTTTCCCAGGCGGTCTCGTGATCAACGTCTTCGGCCTGGTCATGTTCGGCAGTCACTCTCACGCCGGTCACGATCACGGTCACGGACATGCTCACGATCACAAAGACACGCACGCGGAAGCGCCGGGGCTGGAGGAGGCCGAGTCGCGAACGCAGCATCTCGCCGAGAACGGCACGGCAGGTTGTTCGGCGCTGGACACTAGCGAGGAGGCGAACAATGGAAACGTATGTGTCTCGTCCGGAAGTGTTGCTCTTTCATTTTGTCGTATATGTGAAAGCAGTGCTTCGCGAAGTGCGAAGACCCACGCGCAAAACAACACAAGTTACCGCGAGTTTCGCATTTTACCATAAGTGATTACCGCGAAAATGTCGCATTTTACCGCGAATGGTTACCGCGAGTCCACATTTTTTCCGCGAGTGCCGCATTTTACCGCGTGTATGGTTACCACGAGTTCCGCATTTTCCGCAAGTGTACCGCGATTACCACAATCTCTTCGGGCAAACACCAGCGCATGGATTCAACCGCGCCGTTGTTTCAAGCAGCGCAGCGTTCTGGTCCGGTTTCGAAGGCCGTGATCTCGGCTTCGGGAGTTCCCGGGATTTAATGGATTTTCGACTTCCCGTTTTCAGGATTTGCGTACAAACTTTCAGAGATTTTCCTGATGGCAACTTTGTGTAAACAAGTAGAATATTTGCTGTCAAAGATTTCATTTAGACTTTTTTATTCATTTTCACACCCGCTTTCGTCTCTAGAGTGTCTCGGGACAGCAACCCTAGAAGGACTCGAAATACCTCACAGTTTTCAGCAATCTCTGATAGTTCCTCCGGCCCCACACCAAGTTCTTTTACATATTTTGTATCTTGTGGGCAGAATTCCCGTTTTTTTTTCCCGTAGTCCCGTTTTTTTTTTCACGTATTCCTGTTTTTTTTTCAGAATTCCCGTTTTTTTTCCCGTAGTCATTTCAAGGTTATTTTCACGGGTTTCATAAACATGCGCAAAATCGAGAACCTCTGTTGTGGTCTTCAAGTTATATATTTTTGCTGAGCTTGCATCGTAATTTAAATATTTGTTGTTTGCTCCGTTTCACGAAAATTTACGCATTTGAACTGAAGCTTGATACGAGGCGCCAAAAGTGAGTCATTGAAAAACCTGTTTGTGGATTTAAAAAAAATTCGGAACTGAAATATCGCGCGCCCCCAAAATGCTTTTGACTTGACTGTTGGTGCGAGTTGGTTGCGTAAGTCATGTAAAGTCTTAGAAATGATGCAACATTGAACTGTTGCGTTGGGTTCAAGGAGCTGGACTTCGGCCGCAGACAATGGTGTGACGCGTCAAACCGCGCATCGCTCAATGCCAGGAATTACGTCGTGCGAGTTCGATTGAGTGCCGTGATGGCGGCGCAGCTAGAACAGGAAATGACTTTGGCCTAACCTTTATCCTTGTGCTACTGCCGCAGGAGCAACAACGGTCGCAAGCTGCAGACGATGAGCAGATGAACATGAGGGCGGTCTTCCTCCACGTAGTTGGCGACGCGCTCGGGTCGGTCATTGTCATCATGAGTGCTCTGGTCATCATGTTCGTACCGGTCAGTTTGCTGTTCGGGTTTGACTTGCAGTGGTCCTTGGCGTTATTTAATTCGATTTGGTGTTTTCACTGATTTAGCTTAATGAAGTTGGTGTTTTTCCGGTTTAGTTGAATAAAGTTGATGTTTTTTCCCGATTTATTTGAATTAATTTGGCGTTTCACCGATTTCTTTGAATATATTTTGTGTTTCCACCGACTTAATGGAATAAATTTGATGTTTTCACTTAGTTGAACAAATTTGTGTTTTCACTGATTTAGTTGAATAAATCTGATGTGTTTACCGATTTATTTGAATAATAGTGTTTTTAGCGCTTTATTCAAATAACTTTAATGTTTTCACCGATGTGGTTGAATAAGTCGCAGTCGACTTTTCCATTAACTGCCTCCTTCGCATTTGCGCATTGGCATTCTGTCAACAAATAACAGCACTTTTCGTCACTGCTCGCAAAACATTAACCACCCCTCACCTGTGAGAGAACGCCCTTTTGCGCCCGCAACGTTGTTATTTATTGTGACTGATGGGACTACGTCACTGTCCTCTACCTTCACGAATTAACTGCCGCAGCGTTTTCAGCCGAAACGCTCCCTTGCCGACCAATAGAAATAACGCATCGTTTGTGCCTTTGTGTTGTCAGAGCAAGGCGCAGCAGTTCGAAAGATGCCGCCAATCCAATGGTGTTCGGTTTTTGGTGCTGCAATTACATGTTTCGCCAGCACTGTCAAGTCATTAAGGCGCAAAACACTCCTGTCGTTAAGATGGTTCTGAAGCAGTGTTTCCCAACCTTTTTTGGCCATGCCCCACTTTTAATCATCGACAAAGTCGTGGTGTTCCTGTAAAACATACGATTATTCATTATTAAAAAAGAGACATCCTAATGAAGTGGATGAAGCCTTCGTCCACCATTGAAACTCATTCTTCAGTTGTCGCTTTTGTGTGTCAAATCACCCCACTGTGGGTCCAGCGCCCCCAAAATTTACCCAACCGCTGGGAAGTACTGCTCCGAAACGACCCTGTCATCAGAAATCCTTGTAACTTGCAGCAAGAGAAGGAAGTCCCGCACGTTCCGACGCACTCAAGCGTGACCGTCCCACCAAACGCAACCGGCTCGTACCACCAGTCGACGACAGCGGCCGCGCATCTGATCGTGATCAATCACTGGGTCAAGTACATCGACCCCGTCATGAGCCTGTTGCTGGTCGTTATCATGGCAACGACCACGTGGCCGCTCTTCAAACAGTCCAGCCTCATCCTGCTGCAGACAGTGCCGAAGCATATCGAGTTGGAAAGGATCAAGAACAAGTGAGTCGACGATTGCCGTTTTCTTTGTTGCGTAACAAGGTCATCACGTGACTGCATCGCTCAAGCGTGGTATTTTCCTACCCGGTCGAGTTGCTGCGAGTTTATACCGAGTCAATTTGAGAAATTCGGTGCTTACTCTGCTGCATGATCTTCATGATTGATTGAACACATTGATTCATGACGAATTTTGCCAACCTGCAGTCATACTTGACGTTGCAATTGATTTCGTTACCAGAAAGCAAACAACAGAATCAAAGCTGGTGAAAGATTAACCCGGCCAGCAGCGAGACAGCAAAACCTTGTACTGTGTGCGTATGGCTTTCGTCACGTGCAGTGCCTCTGCAACTGACAATTCGATGCATGCCAGTCGTGCCAGGATGTAGACTCGGCGTGCTTGTCTGTCTGTAGCATAACCTCGTATTTGCAGCGAGTTCATCGCAACCTGATTGCTGCATGCTGCTGTTGACACGGCCGCCTGCCGGACGCACGTTTGAGCTTCTATTACATTGTGATTAAACCTTGCTGCTTCTCGCTTGAGGTCACATTGTCAGCACAATCGCTGTGATATTGTCAAACACGACGTACTTGTTAGCGCTCGCATGCGACAACGTCCAAAGTTTAAAGCCTCTGTTTGATGGTTTCAGTGATTTTGAAAGATATAATAATTAAATTGTTTCAGTTGCAAATTTTTTTCTGAAGCCCTGAAAGGTTGAGTTTGCGTACAGTCAACTTGCTAAGTTTCCAGCGGGTTTTAAATGCTGACCTCTGACCCAGGGGCTTACCGAGAGGGAGCAAGGGAGACTCGATGTCCTGGGCGCCGAAAAGTCCCAACAATGTCACAAGTACTTTCTTCAATGCAGCACATTCAGGTTCGAACATGGGGGCGTCAAATTTGCTTCTTGCCTCGGGCGCAATCTAACCTCAGAGCGCCCCAGCCCTGGCCTGGCCTGGCCCCTCTTACTCTGCCGACGCCGTTTATCAGCAGCTGCTTTTATAAAATCAAGCAAGGTGTCAACTTTTATTGATGGCTCGTCGTGTTCAGGATTTCTTTCACGTAGTGTTCAGCCCCAAACGTTGTTTATATTTGAAAAACAACATCCTGCTGGCTGAAAAATCATCTGGAGAAGAAATAGTTCTTTCTTCCCAGCGTAAGAAAGATTCGTTTTCAGCAAACTTAAGCTTAATGTGCTGTTTCCACTGCCATGTTAATCCCTGGTCTCTTTGCAAACCAGTTAACAAGTACATTCCAGAGCAAGACGTTGTGAAACCCCTTTACACACGGCTTTACACGGCAAGACGTCGTACGAAACCCATTTACACACGGCCTTGCGGCTGAATGTCCAAACCTATGATTCATGCCAGTCACGTGACTTTTTGACACGTGTGCATGACGTGGACAATATCGTCGTCGCATAGTGAGGTTATAATTTGCGAAACCGCTTGCTCGCGTGCTGCCCGAACGGACAGTTGCCTGTTGCCATCTTTTGAAAGGGCAACCTGATTGCTTGTAAAGCATTGCAATGCCATGGCACGAGGCGACTCCTCAGTTATACACGAAGCGATGTTTCCTGGACAGCCTGCCATGAATATCCGGCCTTGCTCATCTGTCATGCGCTCGCCGTTGACGAGAAATAATCGCGTCACGCGTCTTGTGACGTGTACCGCAGAAAATTTTGCCCCCCTCTTCCAAGCAGTTCAGTTTTGATCAAACGGATTAGTTGCTTTTGAACGGGTCTATTTTATTTTAAACGGATCAGTTTTATTTTAAACGGATCAGTTTTAGTTTTAAACGGATCGTTTTTTCGAATGGTTATTTTGAATCGTGTTTAAACGAATTCGTTGTTGCGCAAAACACGCAGCTGTTTCGTCAGAAACCGCACCTGTTTCGTCACATTGGCCTACTTCACCTGCTCGTCTAACGTGCTGGCGGGATGCGTTAAACTCAGCATTCACGTCAAGCCACGCTGGCGCAGCAGATGTCCGGGCAACTTTCCGGAGTCGCCCGAAGCCCGCATGTCGCTGCGCACTTCAATTCATCGTCGAGCGCAATGCCATTCTCGTCGTGACCTCGACTTTTATTGCCCGTCGCAGGATACAGCGCATAGAAGGCGTGCACGGTATCCACGACTTCCATATATGGCAGCTGACCGGCGAGAAACTGGTCGCCACCGTCCATCTTCAGTGCGAGGACAAAGAAACCTACTTGCAAGTGGCCAAGAAGGTGAGTGTCGCCGAAGAAGCGCGTTCCAGCTGTTTGTTGCGTCACAGAGCGACGTGCATACGCTTCGCGATGATGCAACATGTGGTTGCAATGAGCTGATCACTGAGAATAGCTTTAAAGGAAACTCACGTTGCTTTCATTTGAGTTTATTCGGGTTTGCATTCGCAGTGTTGCCTAGCTGCAGTGTTGCCCAGCTACAGTGTCTGCAGTGTTGCCTTGCTGCAGTGTTGCCTAGCTGCAGTGTTGCCTAGCTGCAGTGTTGCCTAGCTGTAGTATTGCTTGGCTACTGTAGTGCAGAGACACCGGTTTATCGCCAAACTGTAAAGAAGCGCGTGCTAGTGATCACGCTCTTCTTGTTTGGCGCCGACATTGATATCAAAAGTCTTCGAGTGGTTTCTTTTGCTTTACATAACCTCCCTTTATTACAGCAATTTTTGGGCCATGGAAGAAATTTTGACGGTCCACAGCCTGACTGGTCTTATTGAAAATTGAGTACGTTTTGCAAACGTCTCGAACTGCAAACGTCACAATACGTTCTCTTTCGTGATTATGTGTTAGAAATTATTGCGACTTGGAAATTTCCACGTAGCCTACCATGCTGTGCACAATATGTAGTTGCTGAAGGCATTTTGGGGCAGACAGGCAGCTTTTGTTTCCATGAAAACTAAATCTAGAAGCAAGCTCAATGTAGAATATGACTAGATCTGTGCACCGTCATGTATTGAGCCTCGAATATATATCTTTTCTAGCAACAAAGAGGCTCAGCTTTCGCGCTGATTGTAGCGCACGTTGTTATTTAATGTTGTTTTTATTCCTGCTGTATCCACATGCAACAGTTGTCGCAATGGAGAAGTTGTGCAGTCGGTGGACCACGGACCCTCTGCTTATGTACTAATTTGGTCACATGCTTGAAAAGGTTGAGGACGCCTGCTTTGTTCCTTCGAATCCCACGACCGAACTCACCAATAAACCTTTTTTCCCGGCCTGCCCGCAACAAATCCAGCAGCGCACCTTTCAAACCCGAACGAATCTCTGACGTTTCAGATGAAAGTCGCGCTGCACGACGAGGGCATCCACTCCTCCACTCTGCAGCCGGAGTTCCTCCCCGAGAACCCGGACCGTTCCCGGCCGTCCATCTCCATCAGTCACTGCACGATGCAGTGCGCGCAGCAGGAATGCGTTCACAAGACCTGTTGTGGCGACAGCATGCTGGTGAGGCGTCCCCTCCCTCTTCCTCACTGACGAACGCGTCAGCTTTCATCGCGACGTTGTTCCGCCTCTGTGACGTCATGCGCGCCTCGTTCTGCCTGTCGGTGACGTCGTACACGCCTTCGGTTTGGTTTTGCGCACGTTTAAAGTGTGTTCTGGTGTTGCTTGTTGGTGGGTACGCTAAGCGGTGGCTGGTTTGCTGAATAGGTGCGGAGTATGAGCTTTGTTTCATCATAATGTTGCTTGATTTTGGCATTTTAATCGTTTTTTGTTCTTTTTATTCGTTTGTTTGTAAAAAAGGGGAAACTGAACGTTTGCTGATCAAAATGTATTTGACAAAGTTAGATCAGTCGCAATTCGCAGAAAATGCTTCGAAGGATCTTCTGAAAGTATTTCGTTTACTTTATTTTTTGCATTAAAAAAACTTTCGGATCTTTTTGAATACAAGAAAGAAGTGTAACTTCGTGAACACGTGACAAAATTGCATGACGCAATCATGACGCAATCTTTAGTCGCCGATGTTCCGTTGACTTTCATTACGTCGCCGTCGTGAAGGCGCGTTGCCAGGTTGAAAATTAACCTGAAATTGTGCTTTTTTAATTTTTCATGTCTCAGAGACGACGAGGTTCTGCTCCGAGCAATTTGTTTGACTTGGGAGCTGGAGCGAATTCTTCTTTCACGCCCGTTAAAAGTAAGATCTGAAGTAGATCGTCATCAGCACCTCCACGGGTGTGCCCCAGGGGCGTGTTATTGGTCCTCTAAGGATGTGTCGGGCGCGGCGTGAAGAACAGATCATGGGATGCATGCCGGCCGGTGTTTCTTGATTTCTTCCTCAAAAATTTAACTAAAAATTGCTTTTTCTGTCTGATCTATCGTTGAAATCATTTAATTCATACGCGTTGCACTTATCCAAGCCTGTGCCTGCTCAAGGCAAGACTGGAAGAACCATTATCTGTGTTTCTGCGGTTACAGTGGAAACCGCTTAATAGAGCACCCATGGGAATAGCGAAACCTGCTCCAATAAACAGTTGCTCTTTTATCCAATGATAACTTTTTGCAATAAAAATAGGGTGTCATTCACACTAAGGGTTCACCAATACACATGTCAATATCAGGGACCGTATTTGGTTCTCGTTGTGAACACTGTACACAGTATTGTAAAAAGAAAAGTTACTGTATTTTTGCAATATTTTTACCATAATGTATTGCACAGTAGCTGTTGTGGTGGACACTGTTCACTCTTGCCCCTCTTCAACACAAAAGAACTGGTCGATTTTTGATTGTTTTACTTCATTTTTGGTTACCTGGTCTACAGCATGATCACTGCTGCACGTCTGAATGCTCTAATAAGCGGTGTGCCTGCTCTAATAAGCGAAAAACTATGAGGAAAAAGATAGGATCGTTTTTTTTCAGCCGAAACTGCTCGAATAAGCGGTTTGCTCTATAAACCGATGCTCTATTAAGCGATTTCCGCTGTATTACCTTCTTGTTTTTTACAGTGTTGCGTTGCAAAATTATCTTCACTAATTTTGCGGTGTTGCGCCGAATTATTATTTTCTTTGTTTCAAAATGTTCGCCACAAAAATTACCTTCTTGTTATTTTTGCAGTGTTGCACCGCCAAATTATCTTCTCTGTTTTTGCAGTGTTGCACCGTAGAATTACTTTGTTTGTTTTCAAAATCTTCCCCGCAAAATTATATCTTCTTTCGATATTTCATGACGGACTTCCTCACGACTCCTATTTTGTCTCCTCTTTTCAGAGAAACCAAGCTGCGGGAAAGCGGCGGGCAACAAATCGCCGATGCGTGAAATGGGCGAAGGTAGGTGCTTGTCTGTTGCCTGGTAACCACGATGATGACGACGACAATGGTGGTGGTGTAGCGTTGTCAAAGTTCTGCATTTTATAATTAAAAATGAATCCTGCAGACCAGGGTCTCCAAACGTCATTGTCCGAGGGTCACATAAACTTACAGCTCCGGAGGCCGGACTTCTTACGTAACGTGATTGTTTCGGGACATGTCCCATTCTACCAAACCAACAAATGTTCATAATTATATTATTTTTTCATTATTGACAAAATGTCTTCACGAGCCGGATGAAATGGTTCCGCTGGCCGTAGTTTGGAGGCCCCTGCTGCAGAGCAACGTTATCTTGAAGCGAAACCTGCAACCCCCCCTTGCCCCGTGCAGTGCCGACGTTTGCAGTGTTGCCCTTGAGATATTTTAGAAGCTGTTTGTTGCCATGGTTGCGCGTTTGCTGCACACTTGATTGGTTAGAATAGCGACGCAAACCGTTCAAATGATGCAGTTGGTTTGATCGCTGCCCACGAAATCAATTTGAAGTGTTTCCGGACGAAACCCATGGCGTTGCCGGTTTCTGCGAAGCGATATACGTCACAAACACTGACGCGTCGTCGAAAAGCCCAGTGCTTTCGCGACGCCGTGACCTTTCAACCTTGTTTGTTGCGATAACCACAGGCAGGTCGATGTGCTTTTGCGGGTGGGGGTGGTTGCCATGACTTCGCGCAGGCAAGCTGTTCTGCTTCGTTGCGTAAAGCGCTATATTTCGCTGTTTCCGCAGGGGTGGGGGGTTTGCTTCGTGAAATCGGCGCAAAAAATTACTTGAAAACAAAAAAGAAATATCCTTCGATTCGATTTTCTTCTTTCGACAGGAAGTCCAGAGCAAGCGTCACCGGAGGATGGCGCTGCGGCGCAACCCGATTGCCTGGTTCTGAACATCCCTGACGTCGTCACTTGGGGGGAGATCGACGTTTAAGTTTTCGTTCCAGGAAACTTATAGTTCGAAAGCGTTTCGTTCGCTGCTCTGTTTCTGTTTTGTTTCCTCTTCCTGGCAAATTTTTTTGTACGAAACCGCCGTTCTGCTCCGTGCGCCAGCGCATGTCTACGTCCGCAGTCTTGGGGGGGTGGCGTTTTACAAGCTCGACCTTCTTCCGTCGCACTATACCGTTTTTTTGTTTGTTTTTTATGATAAACAAGAAGAAATATTTTGAAATTTTGGAAAACACCGTCCGAAACTGTTTTTTCCACTTACGAGCGTAATAACCGGGTATTTTTTTCTTAAAAAATTTTTTTTTGCCTTTTTTCTTGTATCAACTCATTTGAAATCGCCTCTTCCCATAAATCTTTCGCTGCCTGATGCGTTGACCATCCCCCGCCCGCCTTTTTAACCTCCCACCTTGTCTACTTTGCACTGCGCTTTTTACTGGTATCGCTGTGAAACGTAGCAAAGTCTGATTGGTTAGCGCGCGCGTGCTGCCTGATGACGAAATCCCATGCGCGGTCATACGGAACATGATTTTCCGAAACACGCCGATCTTTGCGAAAGGCGCGAGTGTTCGGGTCGGGGCGTTGGCCACTTTTTATGGCCTGAAGCTTTAAATGCGGAACGAAAAGCAGCAAACGGCCTCCAAACCAGGACATGTGATGCCCCGTAAGGAGGGGGAACGTTGGAGTCGAGACCCCCTTCCAAACCCCCCTCCTGGTTCAAAGCTTAATTCTTTGTCAATCGCAAAACCTGCGCCTCGTGAAAAGCAGTATTGTCAGATGATGTCTCTCCTTAGGAGCGCTATTGTTACGTCATGCGAAAGCAGGATGTGGCGTCATTAGCGTTTTGACCGGGATTTTGCTGCACACGGTGCCTCTTCCGTCCAAGTTAACCCGCATGACACGAACTATGCCATTGCGGACAAGATTCCGGACTGTGCGAAGTTATGGGACCACGTCACGTTGAGGAACGTCTCTCGGAAAATCACTTTCTTGTTGCGGTTCTTTTTTCGCGCGGCTTGGCGAAGCCATTGCCGCCAACTCGTATCATCTTTTTTGTTGATCGAATCTTCAAAGGAGACTGTGTTGTGCGACCGACGGCACTTTCCCTCCTCTGCACACTTTTTGTCGCTGTCACGTCACAGTAGGCTTTTTATCCTACGTCCCCCCCATCTCTCTTTGTTTTCTCGTCTTGTGTCACGCTTCATTTCATGAATGTTTTCCAAAACGTTTGTGCGACAGGAATAATTTATTATTGTTACGTCACAACCAGCATCCTCCCCGTTAAACACATAGGACGCCTGATTTGAAAATTCCCGTGGAATGTCAAGTAGTTCCAACGGGTCGCCACTTCAGAACTTTTGCAAAAATTTCATTTCATGTTTTTGTAAGGATCCAGCTGCGACCTCCAAACGCTTCACCCCCCATTCACCCATTTTTCGCTTTGTGTGACGTAATCAGTCGCCGACAAGCCTTTGCCATTTTCAACAGCAAACCTTCATCGCCGCAGCGCGTTCGTCAAAACTCTTTTGATTATTCGACCCCCTCACGTCGCAGGAGGAGCTCCGCCCCTGCGTAGACCCCCTCACGTCGCAGGAGGAGCTGCGCCACTGCGTAGACCCCTCACGACCCCCCTGCGCAGCGACTGCATACGGAACTTGCGCATGACGAACAATGGACAATCGCTCGAACGCGAAGCAGTTGAAACAGCAACCAGCCATGGCAACATACGTTCCAAACTTCGGCGGAGACGTACGTTGCCAAGACTGGTTGCTGTTGCTGGGCAAGCAGCGGACTGTCCTCTCCTCCTCACTGTGCATCCTTTTTCTTTCTTTACAATCGTTTTTTCTCGTTACGTCGTAAAATCATTGTAATTTTTCGGGAGGTTTTACGGCTTCCACATCCAAGTAGACAATTTTTGGTGACTAAAATTAGCAAAGTGTTGTTTGGACTGATGATGGATTTGAAAGATGCTTTTTTTTGTTTGTTTTCAAAGCGAACGAAATAATACGACCTATGACAACACAGATCCCGGTGACGAACACATGAACAGAGTGTGAACGCGACGTGGTTTCGACGTCATTTTCGTCCAAATGTTAGGGCGCGCCTGGTTTTAACCGAAATACGTATCGTTTTTTGTTTTCTGCGAGAAGTTTTCCTTCAGTTTTGCCGCGCTGTAGGCGGTTATATAACACTGACGTGTAGGGCGCGTCGCTGCTTCACCGTTACCTCCAGGTTTGCTGCTGAGTATCTCACACTCGTCGAGGAACAACGTAAAAAACTGTATCAGGGAATTTTCTGAAAGTTCCCGACAGCTTCGCAAATAATTTTGTCGCTTCCCTGTTTGGCCTCGAAGGAATTTATTACAATGAGCGTTTGTGTCGTTTACAATGAAAACGGTCGCGTACATGCTCCTGGAGCTGTCCGGCCATGCGGTACAATACACAGGGCCAGGGGCCCAACCTGTGTGCGTATGGTGCAGCCTGGCCCTGGACGGCCAGTGTCCTGGCGTCTCAATCTTCAACGCCTTTATTTCGTTCCACATTCCATTTGTTGTTTATGTTCGTTGCCAAAAGTACGTCACGGCCGTTTTTTGTTCGTTCGGTTTTCGCGTCGTGTTGGGCGATAAATGCTGCGAGGAGCGCGAGAAGTTTGATTTTCTTGAAAGTGAAAGAAAAAAAAGCTTCCTTGCTTCCAATTTCAGGCCAGTCCAGACCGAAGACGCGCCAGGCGTAATCTTATATTTGTTTTATTGCGTCCAGTATTTGCCGAGCCTTGCACGGCCCGACTCGCAATAAAACAAACAAAGAATTGCCTCTGGCACCTCCTGGCCCGTTATCAGTGTAGATTGGCCTTTACTCACACGTCGAGTAGAGATTGGAGAAGCCGGTCCTCGCATCCAGCGTTGGAGTGGTCGTTCCATCCGGTCCTCGCATCCAATGAGCACTGACTTTCAGCTCTCATTTTGTTTTAACCCCAGATTTTCGCAACAGGCTCCTGGCGCCGTCCCGCTGACATGTAATGCGCCGCGCGCGAAGACTCTGTTGCGTAACGATGCGACTTGCCACGTCACAGTCGCGAAGTCGCAGCCCGTGGTGGCTCGGCGCGAAAGTTGTTGTGCAATCATTTTTGAACAATGGAAAGTCGACGCGCTGCATTATCGCACACGTGAGAACCGGGTGCCGGCGAACCTCCCACAGCGTGTCCGGCCGCGGAGGTTAAGTCCGAGCCGGATTAGGTGCTGTCCGCGCTTGAGCAGCCAACTCCACGTTGTGTTGATAATATATACATGTGGTTATCCATCGATATCGTTCGTTTTTTCCCTTTTTTTGTCGATTCTCTTCTATCTCGTTTTTTGTTGTCGTAGTCAACTTTCTCTCAAAATAAACACTTAGAGTTGCTCATTTGTCAGTTGCGTTGTTTTGCGTCAATTCAGTAACTTCGGCGTCTTTTCAGGCTTTAGCAGCATGAGAACGAGTAGATTGCTGTTACAATCGCAAACTAGTGCTGCAGCGGCGGTGCAAGCAGTGGAACATTCCTGAAAAGATCAAAGATCCACAAACGAGTCAAGTTGTTTCTCTATCCTGCGTCACAATGAAGGAATACTTGCATCACAATAGCCACTGGTAACAAATACCCGCCTCCGTGACAGGCGGTTGTTTGTTTTGAATTATCTCAGTTGATCTTTAGGACGTAATTCGATTCCTGCTGATGGATTTCAGAGCAACATGTGAAGCAGGGGCGCAGTGGCGATTCTAGAATTTAAAAAGTGGGGGGGCCACTGCGGGGCCAAGGAAAAAAGTAGGGGGGCCAACATAAATATCTATCCTACATGGTGACTTTCCATTGTATTGAAGATTAATTTGCTATGATTAACCCTACCAAAGTATCAAACCCAACATGCTTGTGGATATCTTCAGAACCGTCGCCAGAAAGTCTTCAACAGGGGGCTTTACGTTTGTGCAGAAGTGTTTGACATTCTATAAATTGTCAAAAACTGCACTGATTTACAGTGTTTCATATTTCAATTTAGGGGGGCTTGGAGCTTTGTTTGGGGGGATAAAGCCCCTCCCCGTGGCGACGGGACTGAATATCATTAAATTTGACCTAGCGTTATTGTTCACAATAGACACCTAAACACCACTACGTGCAATCGCACACTTGCACTGCTATGTCGAATATTCTTTGCTAAACGTACGTTAGAACTTCCACAGCATTACACTCACACGTGTAAAAGGAAACACCATTTCCCGTACACGATTGTGCCGCTGCCGACCCCACATGAATTAAAACAGACGAAATGGTTCGACCGACGAATGCCATCCTGACACAGAGGCAAGTAGGCTGTTGATAGTCAAAGATTTACGTCAAAATATTCTTACTACAAAGCAAGTTTTTTTTAAATGAACCATCTGCCAACAGATTAGTGACACTCCCTTTATGTGGTAGCTTACGAACACTTTGTGATTGTGATGTATCAATAACAGTGTTATGCAACTACTATCAAAACTGTAATACCCATCTGTAGCGTGGATAAGGTAAGGACTTTTCAATGCTCTATATGCAGTTAAAAACAGCGAGGTTTCGGCACCAGTCGACCAGTGGCAAGTAAAGTAGCAAAGCCACCGCAAATAAGAATGTGTGTATCGGTGTTTTTGGCGTGTACCGGATATGTAATAGCAGGCATAAAACTTGCTCAGCAGAATATTCCCAAACAGCCGTTCATTTTAATATTCACACTAAATTTTCTGATCCTCCTGAAAAACTGACTTTTAAACCCTACGTTACTTTGAAACAGTGATTCTCAACGGGGTCCAGGTGGTCCACCTATCTACAGAGAGTTCCACAAATCTTTGATAAAACGTTCACTGACCTACGTGCAATACACTGCCGACTAGTTGTTCATGACGTGTTTGCACAGCAAAGTGGCCCATCGGATACTTTAAGATGGCCCAAGGGCAAAAAAGGTTGAGAACCACTGATTTATTATTATTTTGTCATAAGGGAAACACGCACTACACCTCAAATAAACTAAAAGAAACAATTAGACAAATAGTCAAGGAGCTATATGATTCTCACACAAATCCCTGCACAGTCTACGTCAGAATTTCATATCAGCATCAACTCAGTGTAACTTAATTCTATCATCTCGACTGTCAAATTCATCAACGAAGCCATCTAAATCTATTTTTCAGCTTGTACCCTTTCAGTTGAAAGTAGAGCAGTGCTACTCAATCTTTCACTGGTCATGGATTTTCTGAGAAATGTTTTCACTAATTTCATTTTTGAAAAACTTCTCTCGCATGAAGAGTTTGTGACGAGAAGAGTCACAGCTATTAGTAGCAACCTATATAAACAATCAAACGCTGTTTTGAAAGGAGCTTTAAACGAAACAAATTATCCGAACGATGTGGGCAGCTGCGACTCTTTTCCGAGGCAAGTTCTTTGCTTCGAAAGCAAATTCGTATTTCATGTTTTAAATCATTTTCACTAATTCAATATGCATTTGCCAATTCTTTTAAGAATGTTCTTCTGATAGAAATGTTTGACGTCCGGGTCGAAGAGCTGAAATGCCGGAAAGAATTGCTCCTGAGCAGGCCCGTAACCAGCTAGGGACACTAGGAGGAGCGAAGAGTTTTCTGAGAGGGGCCCAAATTTTTAAGTTATGTCCATTGGTTCTAAACTATGTCCAACACATTTTCCAGGGGTCGAAAAAAGTTTCAGCTCATTAACCATTACAAAAAATCATTACAAACTTTTATGGGGTAGCAGGACACGTGTGAGTAGACTTAAACTGAAGTCACGAACCATTTTCGCAAGATGCTTCGATGTCATACGAGACACAAGGCAGCAGAACACAAGCCTACAATCAGGATGAATTAACTGACCCCAATTCTTAATGCTGTTGCTGTCGCAAACATTTTGTTACTGGGACATGCAACAATCTGCTGACAGAAATATAATCCAGTTCTACCTCACAATGAAATGCACGATAGATCAATCTTCCCATTTCTGCCACTGTTTCTTATAGCTTCGAACTGAAACTTTCACCGCCACGATCGCGATATGACTACATCTCACGCGGGATCCGAGAAATAACTGCCACTGGCATAAGTCATCATCAACCTCTCCCATCACCCGGCCATCAAAACCAACAACCCAGCTTATCATGCATTTGGGAAATATTTAATGCAGGCAAGTGGGCTTCTAAATTATTATCGTTTAAAATTTTGCTGGCTGAAAGTTATCTGCTGTGTATGTCAATCAAACGAACTTTAACGTGAAATTAAGCACAAAACTGGGTGGGGCAAGCAGGGGGCCAGCCAAAAAACTGGGTGGGGGCATGGCCCACCCAGGCCCACCCTTAGAATCGTCACTGCAGGGGTGCACAACTTTTTCGCTGTTGCCCGTGCATCACGTTTGTTTTAATAAATTACGGCCGCCAGTGAGTTCAAGATACTTTCATTTTTTCATGCTTCTCTTCTGCTTCCACACACAGCACAGCCTGCTTCCACACCTCTGTTCTTTCGGCCATCATTTTTATTTTGAATTTACATGTTCACGGGCCGCGTAAAGTCTTGTCGAAGGCCGCACGGGGGCAGCAGGTTGTGCAACCCTGGTGTAGAGTTTGCACATTTTGTGCATTTTTCCAATCCTGGCCAGCATTTTGATTTTTTCACTTCTTTGTAGCATTGCATTTTGACGAAACTGTTTACAAGAAATTCAAACACCTTGCTGCTATGACGTGTTCATGGCACGATGTTCACTGTGACGCAACAATCTTGGATGGATAACGCCACCAATGCCAAGTGAGATTTTTTTCTGCAAATTCAAAAATTTTTTAGTCGAAAAATAAGTTATATTCTCAGTTTAACGAGATGAGCAACCAGACGCCCTGGTCTTCGAGATCAAGTTGCAGATAATCACCTGCAAGTGTGCATATCAGGGCAAACGGTCACCTCGGGTCCCCCCTTTGAGAGTTTTGCATTATCTTGTTAATGAGCTCATGAACTACCGCAGAGCCAAATTAGTAAGCTCTGAAGCAAGTCACATGCCTTTCAAAATGTAGCAAAATTTTTGTGCAAATGGGGGTCCTAATAACTTTGACGTGCTTAGGGGTCAAAAAATTTTGACCCTAAAAACTTTGACGCAATTCGGGGTTGACGTGCTGTAGGGGCGGGAAATTAGGGGTCGGGAATTCAGGGGGGTTTCTTGCCACGGAGAAAACCTCGCAGTGATGACGTATAAGTTTCTTGGAGTTTTGGTTTAACAGAAGTCAAAGGAAATGCTTCCAAGCTCTTCACATAAAAGTAGCAAAAATTTAATTGAAAATGCTTAGGCTACTGGTTGACCATTCACGACCCGTAGCTTTTAATAGAATTTGCCCAGTTTTTCATCTTGAGCAACAATCTGTTGGTGACTCGCCCGGTCAGAAGGGCGCGGGTTTGTTTCACACCGGTCCGTTTCTCGCATGTTCTTCACAGCTTCTGCTACTCCAGGCATGATAAGCTGGAAACCTGTGCTCATTGCTCAGATTACTTTGTTCGGAACTATGCACGTCTGGCAGCAAGAGGGCGCTGTGTGGATGCGACCACCAACGACGTGCAAAACGTCACAGTGAACTTCGGCAAACAAGCTTCACGGCCACTATTAACTGAAAGGGCGAAAAACGATTGTAAAAAGTGAAACTTGACCACAGCTTCAACTTTTCCAGGGAGCGACTGTCCAGAATTTCACCAACACTTTTGCAGCAGCTGCGCAGCGACCCATATCATCTGCTGCGATTTGGGGCAAAATGGCATCATTTCCTCCTTTGCTCTGACGTTTATCCTTTTGCAAAAAGGAAGGCGAGCTGACATTTTGATCGACTTGCACGCTGTTCGGTTCGTCTCCGCGCTCGCACTGCGCCCAAACTAAAAATATTTTTCGGGTTCCGGTTCGTTGAGCTCCTACGCTAGTTTGACCTGTGTTGGGCGGAGACTGATTTATGAAAGAGATTTGAAGGAGGAAGCCATGCCAAGTAGTTTGTCTGAAGACAAATGACTTCTGTTTCAGTGTGAGTTAACCGGCAATGTGTACCTAACGCTGCTGCATGTTCCTTGCTTACCATTTTACAGTATATGCGTTTTTGACACACCTTGACACATAACAAAAAAAGAAAACTATCTGATCAATACCCGATATCCGAAATGCAATGTAGTTATCCACCTATTTGTCATTGCCATTAGCAGTTGGAGGCTCAGTGTAAGTTCTTCTTCTGCGGCTGACTTTAAGCTCGTCAACAAAATATTTTCAATAACCCTTAAAATTGAGGTAATATACCAGAGCATCCTTCGCTTTCATCTCCAGCCAAATCTCGAATGGGTGGCAACTACTGGGTGCAGTAGATGAAAGTTAAAAAATAACATTGTTGATAGTTGAGGATACTCATAGTCGAGGTGACTACATTAAGTTTACCTAGAGAGGGTTTTAAAAGCTATTTCTAAGTCGTTTAATTGTCTTTACAATTTATAGCTCACAACTCTACACCACAAAACAAGCAACAGGCTCAAAAGAAGGTTTTCAACTATGTTTTGTCAAAGTGAAAGTGTAAGCAAATTATTGATGCCTAATTGCGGTACTTCCTCTGCTATCAATCAAAAAAGATTAAACTTATAACAACGGTGCAACAAAGCTGCTTTCTTATGCTAATTTTGTCATTATGCCCTTCAAACAACCTTAACCTTCATTACTGAAATATATCTGGATGTTTCAAAACTTAGCTTGAAACTCTTCAGTATCCATCCATACATTTCATTATCGAAGCTTAACCGAAAGCTTCCTGTTGTTTGTTTTAATTTTCTTTGGTTCGTTTTTTTTCGTGCAGCTGAATAAAAAACAATGTGCCACTAAAATTGGGCATCGATCAACAAACATCACGAGCTTGATGATGAATTGAAGTACTTTGAGTCAAGCGACAGGATGGAGCCTGTGAAAAATTGTCGCAGAGTCGGAAATTGCTGCTACTGATTCAAAGGCAATTACTTTTGCACTCAGGTATGTCGTCAGATTGGGAGGCAGATTTTTCAACATCACATACAGTTACCGAGTTGTTCTCATTTCTCCTAGTACGCGAGCTATTTCTAATGTAGTAATTGCAGTGATTTAAATATATTGTAGTCAGTGACGTAGACGAGTCTGTAACCTCCCAGGACGTAATTTGAAACGTCGAGACAGAGGCTTTGTCACTAAACGTAGATGCCGAGATCTTATTGTTGGAGACCATGACCCGGCATGCGAAAACATTTTGTCACAATCACAACGTTTCTTGAATCTTCGCACGAAAAGGTCATCAGCACTTACTGCGAGCTGCACTTTTGTCCTGCTTCTCGTAGATTTTCCATTTCTTTGGTTCTTCCTTCCCGAGGATACGGCAGAGAATGGACTTTGCGCGTCGATGGACCATTCACACTCTCGCGAGAATGAGACCTTTGATACCTGGCGGCAAGACTGGAGATACCGAGAAGTGTGTCGTGACTCTTTCATTGCAGTCTCATGCGGTGAATCTTGACGCAGGAGTTTTAAAAGTCCTAACGTTGGATCACTCTGCTGGAACGAGTGTCGTGCTACGAAATAAAGAACAAGAAAGAATAGGAAGAACATCACAATGAAGCTGCTCCCGAGTGTCAACAACGACAAACTGGTGGCCAGGCCCAAACTCAACATGTGCTCGTTACCCCTTCGCGGCGTGACCATATTCTGCTGACTAATTAATCGACGTGTTGGTACCCACTGTAGAAATGAATCAGCGAATTGAAGGAAAGGCATCTGTTGCAACGTTTCTCGCTAGATCACTTGCATTCTTTTCAACAGTAAAACACGAAATGTCCAAAAACAAGACAAAACGAGACCAAAAACGTCGGAAGGTCCACAAAGTCTACCGGAGGCCCAAGCGTGTCCAAAAAGGTCCAACCCAAAATACTCTAATCAGGCAACTCTGTCTGGGTCAACTGTCATCCGCTAATGACTCATTGAAAAGCCCAGGATTAATTCACCAAGCAAGCTTCCTGCTTTTCTTAAAAGACGCTGCTGGTCGCGAGTCGCCGTTCACTGAAAGTAGTCTTTTTTTCTTTCCGAGACTCTCTCGAAATCACGTAAGACGCACGACGGACTTATTAGCTTCTGGCACGCGGCACACTCCGCAATCGGTCAGCCAGCAGGACGGCGGAGACATCGACGTCTTCGGAAAGGCTTTGCCGCGCAACACGTTTTCTTTCCAGGCGAAGAAAACGACAGCTCTCCGATCTCGAGACAGCGTGAACAGTCCACAAAATATTCTTTCGAGTTTGTTTGTAGTTAAAATAGAAATTAATCTTCAGCCTACAGCTGAGCGCAAAGTTGATTTTGTGAGAGAGATGTCCATCAAAGCGAAAAACACGTAAATTTGAAGCTTGGCAAACTTGCAATGTTTAGCGTCTCGTTGTAGGAAGAAGAGTTGAGGCATATTATAATTGCAGTATTTTCTAGTAGCCTTGTTTCGTTGTTCGTACCCCTTCAGTACCGACTATGCGCACCAACCAAATCCTACCTCGTGAAGTGTTGGGCACAAGCATATCTGTATCTTTTTGTTTTTCTAACTAATGTGATACTTTTTACTTTTTTACTTACGTGTTTTTTTTCTCGGTCTTTGTGTCTGAGATAAACACGTAAATAAAAAAGTAAAAAGTAACTTTTTACTTTTTTACTTACGTGTTTTTTTTCTCGGTCTTTGTGTCTGAGATAAACACGTAAATAAAAAAGTAAAAAGTAACGAAGTGTTGGATGCATCCGGATGGAACGATTTTAACGATGAATCTCAACCAGTTCTGATCAAAACGTGACCTCCATTTGAGCGAATTGTTTGCGGTATGAGTTGTAAAGAGTGATACGTCGTGCTGAGCAATTTGAAATAAATGATGCTACAATGCAAGAAACGTTTCAAAAATAAAGGTGAACAAAAAGTACGAAACCTGATCGCTATGGCAGCAATTAATGATATAATAGGTTTGAACGCAATTGACAGGCTTTCCTGAAAACGACACATTCCACGTCGCTGGCGTTCCGATATTTCGTGGCAGGGCAGACCAAAAACTATGATGTTCTGGATTGCATCTGTTGTCCACCTCTTAATTAATCATTGCTTTCAGAGCGAGAAAGCTATTTGAAGTGGTAGAAACACTTGACAATTTTGTATGTTTAAAATAGAACTTAATTGTATGCTGCCGGCGGCGGGCTCCAGTAAAGAGAGTAATTTCGCCTGGGGTGGGTGTCACAACGACGGGATCTTAATTTTGCTGCACGTTTTGTTGCTGGAAAGTAGCGGTCCAGGCTGTCCTTACTTTTACCGATTTATCGCTCTTCCAGAGAAGAAACAATGTTGGTTAAAATAAAGTATCCTGGTTGCGCACATAAGATTCCCTTAACCCCACTTAGCCTACATTTCGGTTTTAGTATTATTTTGGTTTTCGGTAGGTTTTTGTTTTTTGCTTTTTTCGGAGTACTTTCCGGTGATTTATGGTTTTTCTATAGCCATCAACATTTGCACTCACCATCATTTCTCAATTGTTTTCTGAGTGTTAGCCACTGGGCCCCCTAGAGTAACCGGTGGCCCCCGCTGGCTGAAACCTCTAGTTCAGCCGGCGCTCGTCTATCCAGCGCCTAACACCTCAACGTGTGAGGAGGACTTTCGGCTTCAAGCGCTGGGGCGATTGCGCCACTGTCGCGCAAAATGGGGAGGTTGCGGTAAATTAATGTGAAAGTCGTCGAAAAATTTCTAATATTTGCTTTTCATCGAGAACACCGCCCGAACTCGCTCGCGCACAAAAGACGCCACAGAAAAATAAACCTTAACTTCAGACAGGAACAACAGCTGTTTTTGAATTTGTTTTTTGTTTTGGGAAAAAAAAGAACAGTTGCTTCATTTGCCAGTTCGAATTATTTCCTAATTTTCGAAGTTTTCAGTTATTCTGCAGATGTACTCGTTGACAAGTAATGGTACAGTTTTTAAACGTAAACATGACGTCAGCGAATCAGAAAATCGACCATTATTCTCTTAATGATTCGCCACTGGATACTTTTTAGCCCCTGATCCAATCAATCGAAGAAACCGAAACGGTACAATGAAGAAAGCAACTTCCTAACTTGTAAACATACAAACAGGACAACATTTTTTCAAAAGCGGCGACTGCAACAACAGGTCCCTAATTACGTTTCATGCAGGGTTAGCGCGGGTATTAACGGGATGATTGCGCAGTTTAATCTGATGTAATTTTATTGATGAGGCCTCGAGCGGGAATACCTAACTTGTTGTTTATGGTGGCGTCTCATGTTGAGCGAAAGCGACTTTACTGAAAAGAGGATGTTTCGAGGAATTCAAGGCCGTGCAGCAGGTTCTCGTGCAGCGTTGACCTCATCTTGAGCGCTCACATAGATGAGCCGCCTGCTCTACTTGATTTTCGGATACGTTGCGCAGCAAGGTGCGTGATGACGTGTACCACGCAGCGTATGCTTGTCCACAAGCGTGCTGACCAGAGCTGAACGGTGCAGCTGAGAAACAATATGTCACTTTTGTAAAACAGCCCTCCTTAGCGTGAAGGCGGAATAAGCTTAATTGCAGGACAGCAATTACTGAGCTACTGTCATGTTGGGGCAAGGACTGCATCTGTTTCAATAGCTTTTCTTCGGATTGTTATCTGAAGAAAACTGCTCACCTTCTGCATTTGCTATTTATCTCGAAAATAGTACCACGTAATAAAAGCTATTGTTTTTTGTTTCCACGCAATAAAAGCTGTTGTTTTTTGTTAAAGTGTGTTGTTTTAAGCTTTTTTGCGAACTACAAACATATCACACTACCCTCTGCAACATCATTTGGTTTGGTTTTGCAGTGTGCATTGCTGCTAAAGTGCAGTACCTCGTCGACAAGCAGTATTTACACCTCAACGATGTTTCCGTGGCGTGTGGCAACTGATTAACAACAACAGGTCATTTGATACTGGGCTTCATCAGAGCAGCAGATTTCATTGAAGTGTTAAACGATGAGCAGAGCTTCAGTTTTAAGATACCTTTCCATAAAACTTGTTTCTGAATGTGAAGTCGCCACTGCAGCAAACTGCACAAAAATGATTTGAATACTGCTGCAGCTTTTTCAAACTATTAGGCGTTTTACTAGTTGCAGCAGAACAAAATTATTGTATAATGATTGTATAATGAAGTGTATAATGAAGCCCTTGATAACGTAATCGCAAAAATAGAATCGCCACTTCCAGCAACAAGGCACCACAAATGTGACACTGCCGAATTTGACCGCGAACTGTGCCTTTTCAGTTCATGAATGGGGCTTGTAGTAACCGCGACAACACCTTTTGTGCTTTTTTTCGTACTGCACTTAGTGGACCATGGCGGTCGCAGGTGGTCCGTTGAAAAACGGAGACGGTTGATTTCTGTCAAGTTTAAAAGTCAGATAAGGTCACGACGATATCGTGCGACAGATCACAAAGAATTTGTTGGTTCTCAACGTCGCGACGCATGTAAATGTTCCCTGGCGATAGAGCGACGTTGTTTTCGGCAAACGCAAAACACCTTGCGTACCTGGGTGCGAAGCTCTTAACTGTTGCGTAACAAAAACGCGACTTTTAAAGAATTGTGCGCTCACGCTTAATCCTGCAGGGCCTCGAAAGAGCAGCCTGACTTTTAGTTTCATGGCAACCTGCATCAGAGTCTATCAATCCAAGGCTACGCCACTTACAACAGCCCTTTCCGCTGCTCCAACTGGAAATTCTTTCAGAAAGGCCGCGAAGCCCTGAAAATGTTACAATGTTCCGGTATTTAACTACAACGGTTTCTGAAAATTCGCCGATTTTCTATAAATTTGATCTCGTCATATCTAATAAGCAAGTTCAGGTTTCCCATCAACAGTAAAATGCATGTTGTGTTAACATTTTGTCTCTTTTTCATGTCCCAGGTTTTTCGTTTTACAGCACAGCAACAGTTTCGCAGAGCGGTTCACAAAACTTTGTCAGTAAATGTGAGTGGAAAGAAAAAACGTTGAAATGCATTGCCTTAAAATTTCCGAGAAATCAGTAAAAGTATTTATGTAAACAAGTTCAATCAAAAATGACCTGTCATTGCAAATAATTGAAAGTAAACGCGTCACGAACATTGCTTGACACTTGTACTTGTGAACATTTGAACGCTGTCAACCCAACCTGACCCGGTGTTGGCCAACCGAACTCAAAGACATTCTCGCAATGCCTTGTTTTAACCAATCTGTTTGACCAAGGTAGGCCTTCACCTTGGCTCAGAAACTTTTCTTGTAATGATTGCAAAAAAATCAGTTGTTTGAGATCTTGCGAACGAGGTGTCGCATTACTGGTTTACTGGAACCGCCGTAACTTTACTTTCGCTCAAGACCTTCACATTCACATAAGTGGATTTTACCGAATGGCACGTTGACTAATCGATGCCAACACGTCAACACAGCTCAGTTTCAGTTTTGTCCAATCTAAGCTGCAGCAAACATTTTATCAGATACTTTGAGATTTAACGTAATGACCAGTCTTTTACGCTTCTGACTCAAAGTCGTCTTTTATGCTTTACAGGTTTTTCATCAAAAAAAAAATAATACTGAAACACTGCGCCGAAATGTCCCGTAGGAAGCATTTGTGGTCATTGCTGTTGCTGGTGATTAGCTTCGCTGTAGCGAATTGTTATCGCAGGGGAGGATCGCCGGAGTTTGACCTTCACCGGCCCGGCCGGGGTCGTCAGGGGACTGAGAGGGACTTTCACCCGAATGTAAGTTGGACTTTGCTGACATTCACTAATGATGAGATATTGGCTGAATCAAGCAGTGTGATCACTAAATATCAGTTTCATTTACATTTCTTGGAAATAAAAATATTTGCTACATCCATTAGTTTAATTGATCTTCCTTTTTTAACTTTAAAACACTCCTGAAACAGATCAAGCCTTTTTTCCTGACACCTGCATTGTCATTTCAGTGATAAAACATTTTGTCGTTAACTTGATTTAAATTTTATACATTTGCAAAGCACTTGTTGTGCTTAACACGTTTTTCTTCTTGAATTCGTTCTTTCGGGAAGGAAGATTTTAAGCAAGATTTGTAGTTTCACGTGGAAATGTAGCAGATAAAGCGCAAATGGAAAAAAAAGAAACCGTAACCTGTTTGAAGCCTTTAGCTTCTTTATGTTGACATTTTTGACAACTTTGTTCTATAAAAAGATTCCTTTTATTGACCTTTGAAAAGGTTCCAGTAAACCTCGGCATTATGTTCGCTGTTTTATTGATCTTGCTGTGAGCGACAATGGCGTCGTCACAGCAGCAGCAACTGACGGGTTTCGCTGAACACTGTCGCGTTGAGTTTGCGGTTCAGGTAGCCCGCAGCTCGTCTTTCGTTAAAGTTGTGACATAATCGTAAATGCGATGCGGTTCGCAAGCTGATCGCTCAGCCACAGAACCAGCCGTCTTCAATTTGTTTGGTCTAAAAACCAGCGCCAGTTTCTTGTCAGTGTCATTAATCGCACGTCTTTTCCGCTAAACACCGAAACAAACAAGACTTCATGCACATGTCTGGGCTTGTCACACATTGATCAATCAATCTTTGCTGCGGCGAGAGCGAATTGAATGCCTGATAACACTCACACACAGACAGCGCAATAAGCTGAATCAGAAACGCCTGCGTTCTTGCAGTGTGACCTGTTATCAAGCAAAGCAAGGTTGCTTGTGACGTGACAGAAATTCACTTTTACATTTTCTTGCTCAATCTATAGCTCTTTCTCTTGACGTCAACTTCTGAGATTGCCACGATAAAAACACAACATTCGGATTTGTCAAAAAAACTTTATGATAAAGATATATACCAGGTTGTTTCAATACCTGAAGTTTTCAATTCCTTGACGTGTTTCGCTATTAGAGCAATTTGCAAAGTTCGCTTCTCTTTCTACAACCAGGTGGCCAGAAAAGGCGTTATTAAATTCGGAAAGTACTGATATAATCAGAAAATCCATAATACAGAGCGCAACATCCAAAACCTAAAAGTAGCTTCAGTAGATTCCAAAACATATTCCAATTTCCAATCAAACAAAACGCGTACACTGAACGGCAAGCGCTCAGCATTTTGCGCGATTCTCACTTTCGGGACTTTGCGTGCAGGAAGCGTGCAATCGCATGATTCGCCGTTTTTCTCACGTGACCCTTCATGCACACAATACATTAAAGTCAGCCGCTCGAATTTGAAAAGATTTCAGAACCAGATCCGGATTCAAAAATGTTTGTACAGAAGCCGAGTCGGTGTCTGAAAATGTGACTCCGGCCACCTCAGCTGCACACGTGCATGTTCGCAACGCGTCGCTGCTTTGCATTCTCCAACCCTTCGCGCCCAAATATCAAACATTTTCTCCCAAAACGCGCAGCTCTCTGCACCTCCCAACTCACTGTAAACTGCGCTTCTTTCACTGGACAACAAAAAACTTTTCATTTCCGAGTGCCAAAGATTTTTTAATGGTCCTGGTTAATTTTGGTTGCTGAGCCCAAAAATGTTTGACACAACATCCGCTTCTTTCAATTGACACAGCTTCGTTTTGAGATGCCGATATTTTGTTTTTGGACAAGAGAAAAATAGTTTACTTTAGTGTCGGCCATATGTGAACAAATGTATCAGTAACATGCACATTCAACATCGCACATTCAACACCGCATATGCCGAAAGGGTGCATTAGTATGATGTTTGACTTTAGGCGAGCAACAATAGTTTTGTTTGGGACGCCGCTTCTCACAGCACAAAATGATTAGATATGCTAAAAATTTGGGGGGCATGTCCCCCTGCCCCCCTGGATATGCCCCCCTGGACAAACAGTATACATTCCTCATTCGCGGCTAGATACTCCAATATTTCCAACTGTTATTGCAGATCCCATTACTTCAGTAATCAGGTATCGAAAAAGCTCTTTGATGTTTAATACACCAGGCTCCATTTTTTCACAGCACAAGTTATCCAGCTGCAGCTTACGTACATATGTTGTTGTACTGTATATCTTCAGCGTTACGAATGATTTCCTCAGCTTTTTGCAAATTGTACACCATCAAATAGTAAACCAGGACAGGAAGTATCTGTGCATTAATTTAGTGATCTACCTGACATATCCATGGAATGTGATGAGTTTCATGAAAAGGTAGAAGGCTCTGCGAGTGACAGCGGTGGAAGTATGTTCCAAAGTAGTCCAGCAATTCCAAAGTCATTCATCAGGAATCTCAGCTTATCTAAAGAAACAGCAGAAACTTTGGCCTTCCGACTCAAAGACAAAAACTGCCTTGGAGCTTTAACAAAATTCTACCGTGAGAGAGAAAAAATACTTCCGCAGTTTTTCCAACAAGAAGAACTTGTTTACTGCAAAGACATGAGAGGGTTTTTGCTGAAAATGGGAGTGCCACAATTTAGAGGTGAAGTGTTGCGCTTATGCATAGACAGTTCGAAAAGAAGTTTAAAATGTGCATTGCTACATAATGGTAACATGTATGCATCTCTCCTGATCGGCTATTCAACAAAACTAAGAGAAGAGTACAACAAAAATTAAAACTATATTGCAAAAACTGAATCGTGACTCTTACCAACGGTTAACCTGTGCAGACTTGAAAAGTTGTAAATTCTTGCTTGGCCAGAAAACCGGCTACACAAAGTATCCATTATTTATCTGCTTGAGAAAGCCTTGCCAACAAGTGGGGACTTCTTCAACTACATTTGCAAAGCATTTCCTGCTTTGACTATCGAAAAGCTGAATACAGACGTTTTTGATGGCCCTAGGATCCGCGAAACAAATAAAAGATGCACGTTTTGTGCAGTCCATGCCAGAAACTGAGTCTGTTGCTTGGCAATCGTTTGTTTTAGTCACACCGAACTTCCTTGGAAACTGAAAGGCTAAAAATTATCAAATGTTGGTGGAAGACATGCTTTCCATGTTCAAAGATTTAGGTGTGAAGATGAGTATCAAGGTTCACTACCTCTTCAACCACTTAGATCGATATCTGCAGCCCCTTGGTGCTCTAAATAAAAGACACGGAGATGGGTTCCACCAGGACAAGGTGCAAGGGCCCACAATATCTCGGGATGCCCACAATATCTCGAAATCTTGAGCCATTTCAGAAAGGAAGCCTAATGTCATTTTTGGATTTAGCGACATCAAAATACCCTAAACCCGTAGAAACTTTCCCGGCACCGGGACGTGTGTTGACCAGTTGATTACATTCAACTCGGCAAAGGTCATTTCTCTCGTCGGCGCCTTTGGACGTTCGACTACGCATCAGACGACCTCCCTTCCTTCCAAGTGAAGCACGTTGACGAGGTTAAGCTCGCGCGTTCGACCGACACGGATGACCGCCCGTCCACCTGGAGAGGTCACATCGCGTTTCCGCTCTTGCTTCAAATGTTGCCGCTGCTGCATAGAACTCTTTTTGATCTCGCTTCTGCTTTCACCGCCATGTCTTTAAATAGTGCGAACCGGCGGAAAGGCTCTGTATCAATAGAATGCCGCGGCAGAATATTTGCTGAGGGAACGCTTCCACAAGCGCAGCTCGCGTAGCTTTGCGCAGGG
>Ga0210059_1001441_pt1 | contig 35779 bp, 19 predicted proteins | sample Ectturendosymbi2_FD_188042 | JGI IMG/M metagenome (GOLD analysis project Ga0210059, IMG submission 188042) | Ecteinascidia turbinata endosymbiont from Florida, USA - Sample 2 (SPAdes) (version 2) | ecosystem: Host-associated > Tunicates > Ascidians > Unclassified | place: Key West, Florida... | reverse complement strand
TAGTTGGATTTATAATTTTTATAGCTTTATTTTGGAGCTTAATGAGAGGCTGAATGGTTGCATTTGAGGCACGTCCCCAATTAAGGACTGAGTAATTAAGGTAGGGGTGGATTAATGAGTTATAGAAAACCTTCAGTACAGGTGATGATGTATAATGTTTAAGTTTGGATAGAATTCCACAAGCTCTTGATAGCTGAGTTTTTACTTTTTGTACATGAGGTTTCCAGGTCTGGCAGGGTGACAGGGGAGGTGGCAGGGTGACCAGGTAGGCTTGGAAAAGTGGGGCAGAATGAACATAACCTCTCTACTAATGCAGTATACATATGCTTCCGAAAGACCTCAGGTTCGAACACGGGGGCGCCAAACTTGCTTCTTGCCCCAGGTTCCATCTAACCTCGTTATCTTCCTGCGCCCAGTGGCAAGTCGAGAAGTGTGTTATGCAAAAGCGAATGTGTTTGTAATTATATAACATAACGCTGGGCAGTTCTCACACGGCAAAGAAATAACGAAACAGTGCCACTACCACGAAACAATATCATTGCATTGTTCACGCTTTTCGATAAAATGTTGGGTAAAGTCCAGCATGTAAATCCACACCTGTAACCACGCGATAGACATTGTTTATTTTAGAGTAGCCTATATTTTATCTCTGTTTCTACTTCCATGAGCACCAAAAAGGGCCGCATTTATGGCAAAGGGTCGCCATTCAAGGGGGCGCCACAGATGTTTGGGGTGGGCAGTTGCCCCAAACTCCCCCCTACAATCAGCCACTGGTGCTGACAAAGTAAAGTCAACGTTTTAATGTCGTGCATCAGACTGAGATGAGTGCAACCCGCAATTCATTTGCAACTTTAATCTAAACAAATATACGAAGACACAGGTATAAAATGTTTTTCGAACGATGGCCGGAAAGTTGTCTAATTTGCGTTTGAATCAAGGCGCTATTTTTGTGATTTAAGACAAGTTTTCGCATATCAATTTTGATAAAGTAAGATCAACGTTTCGGTGTTGTGTGTCAAACTGAGATGAGTGCAACCCACAATTCGTTTGCAGCTTTATTCTGAATAAATATATGAACGCAGGTACAAAATGTTTTTCGAACGATGGCCGGAAAGTTGTCTAATTTGCGTTTGAATCAAGGCGCTATTTTTTGCGATTTAAGAAAGTTTTCGCATATCAGTGCTGATAAAGCAATGTCAACGTTTCTGTTTCGTGTGTCAAACTGAGATGAGTGCAACCCGCAATTCTTTTGCAGCTTTAATCTGCACAAATATACGAACACACAGGTATAAAAATTTTTGTTGAACGATGGCCGGAAAGTTGTCTAAGTTCGTTTGAAGCAACATGGGTTCGCCGAAACTTATTTGCTCTTGTAGCCTTTTATGGAATTTTTTGTGCTGGTTTTCATCAAAAAAGTCCTTAAATTTCATGCCTTGATGGTTTTCTTTGGAAAAATACCAATGCATGCAAGTGTAAAGTTGTTTTTCAACTAAAAGATTTTTACTGAAGCTCGCATCCCCCAGAAAAGTGCGGCTGGGAAAAGTGCGGCGACTTTACTCGGGTCGTTTAGGACGTACGTTTCAGTTTAGAATTTACGTTTACAATTTATATTTCGAATCAGTCGTTTGTGAATATTGAAAATTAAAGTTCAATTATAATGATTGTCAAATGTCTGGTTAATGATTACAAGTTTTAATTGATGTTTCAACACCAAAAATTTAGTGATTGCTTTGTGAACCTATAAATAACTAAGTTTGTAGGCCTATCTGAGTGAATATGAACACTATATTTGGTATTCATTATGAGTTAACAAAACCAGCTCTTGCCTCGTGGCAAGCTTCTGAGGAATCTGCCTGCTTGTTTCTGCTTGCATACTTGTGCAATGATTGATCGAACTTCAACTTGCACATATCTTATTATATCTGTATCATTGTTTGTTAGAGATTGACTGATAATTAGCCTGGCTGATATGCCGATTGTAGGTGTTGACAAGACGCTGTTATATTCACGGATGCAGACAACTTGTGCAAGAAAGCACAACAAAGGAAACCAAGACAGTTATCTTGCAGCAACGCTAGGCTTGGCTATCAGATTGTGAGTTTTCATAATCAAGCAGACAAGATGAACCATCATCATGAACTGATGAAGCATATGTCAGCCGTCGCATCTGAAACAAAAGCATCATCATCAATGAGATTAATTAAAAATCAGGAAAATATTGAAATTGCTACAAGCTAACAAATTGGAAGTGACTACGGCTACGCCTAGCCTAATGCAATCAAACAAAAGGGTCAGTTTGTGATTCAAACAATGTGGGTCTTGTGGTGCAGCGGTTATGTGTTATAGCCGCTATGCCAATGGTTTTCGGTTCGACTCCCACCTTGCTGACTTCACTTCTTTTTTACTTTTTTCCGGCTTAGGTTTTACCTTTACGGGTTTGGGTTAAGATTAGGGATAGGTTAACGCTGCGGTTAAGGTTAGGTTTAGGTTTAATCTTTTTACGTTTACTTTCTACCAAGCCTACTGCACTCTCGTCATGCGTGACTTACGTCACAGGTGGCGTATTTATAAGTTTTCTAATTTCGAGTTCCACAAGCATATCTATATAGCCATTACCTAAAAAATTTTAGCTCATAAATCCTGATTTTGGAAGTTTTTGAGAAAAAGTTAAGGCATGATATAGAATACACTATATTTTTGATAATGAAGCAGAAAACAAGATTTAAAGTTTTGGAAATATTGATGTCAGCTTTCAGTCCATGAATGGCTGATATATTGGTATCGGCCTCCATATCGGTCGATCTCTCATCATTATATATTGTTCAGTGATTGTAATCATAAATATGGTAAACAAATCCATCACAATTTACTTTACAGGGAAACTTGTTTCGTTTATTTAAACCAGCTATGTCTAACCCAAATGGCTTACTGAGCCAAAAATTATGTCACCAGTTATGTCCAGGCTGCACAATGAATGACATATTAATGAGGGCCGCTCATTGAATGGCTTACTTTGATCTTTGGATGTACTAGAAGCATTTGAATAACTGTAATGGCAACAGATGCGATAAAGTAGCACTGAGGACCACCTGCATCAAAATCGTGAAATTCAGGATTATCAAAATAAGGACAGGTTGTCAGTATTACTACAGAAAAAATCTAAACTGGTCTGCACAAAACCTTCAACTGGGCCGCATGCGGCCAGAAGGCTGTAGCCTAACTGATTTCAACACATCTTCAGTCCTATGAAATTCCGTAAGACAAACTTAACTAACGAAATGTTGACACTGAAAACATGGATGGAAAAAACAAACTGTCGCTAGGACCAGTGAAAAAGAAAGAGCGGAATCAGCAACAGCTTAGAAAAATGCGCTTTTGGTGTTTTTTTGGAAAAAGCACTTATTAAGTTGCTTTTGTAGAAAAAGGCTAAGCCATTACTGAACACAGTTTGTCTTATCAGTAGTTGAATTTGCAGATTTATTCCACTCTTGCTCATGACATTACTCCTACCCATAGTTCGTGCATTTTTCTATCCTTGTTTTCAGTGTCAACATTTTGCTAGTAAGGCTTGTCATACAGTGTTTTACAGGATTGAAGATGCGTTTAAATACACCAAACTAATTATCCTGTGAATGTGAAATAAATTGTGATGGGTTTGCATGCACTTTTGTGATCGGAAAGCCTGAGCAGCATGTGTGCAAAGCTTCGCACTGTGGCAGCAAGCAACAATAGAGATCACATGCCATGATCACTCTTCACGCATGCCAGTTTGCTCAATCGTTCACATTATAGTATTGGCAGAGATCGCACGCCATGATCACTCTATTATTGCTTGTTCACGCCATATATTTATGGGTGTTGTTCTTCGCGCACATTCTGTTCATGGTGCTAATGGTTTTCGGTTTAACTCTCACCTGGCCGACTTTACTTCTTTTCTTTCTTTACTTTCTTTCAGGCTTACGTGTTACCTTTATGGGTTAGTGTTAGGTTAGGTTTCAGTTGGCATTGGGTTAGGGTTAGGTTAGCGTTACCTTAGGGATAGGTTAGCGCAAGTTTTTTGAAGGTTAGAATTGAAAATCGAAAATCACATTTAATGTGTTAAACGGCAACCGAAAACTGCTGTTTTTAGGCCGAGGCCGAAATCTAAGTACGAATATATCCTATACCGGCTCTCAAAGTGTTAAAAAAGCCCACTTAAAAAATACCAATAAAACCCACCAAAAAACCCACTCTTTACCTTTTCTTTGAAAAATCTATTAAGAAGTAAGAAATTAAATAATCAGGACACTTGTACAGTTACCTGTAATTTTTTTTAAATCAAACAAAATGAACAGCAACAAAATTTAAAGGACTTCGAACAGTTTGAGTAAATTCAAACAGTTATCTTCTTCAGCTCTGCATAATCGATATATTTTAACCAATTTTTCTGCCCTCTCTACATCTAAACTTTTTCTGATTTTAGAACATACCAAATCATATATTGAAAAAATACACTCTATAGATTCTGAACTAGCAGGGCATGCATGTAAACTTCATGTGAAACTGCAGAGTTTGTGTGGGAGTGGTTTTTCTAGTGTTTGCTGTGCACATGCTTGCCAAGCCTCACCATTTAGGAATGAACTGACCAACAACACTTTGTGAAAACAAAGATGGAGTACATTTCTTTACCCTTAATTTTGAATGCCATAATAGGTATAACAAGTTATTATTGTGTAATTCTGAAAATAGTGATATTGCACGATGAAATAAAAACAATTCAGAATGGGGTTTTTCTGTTTATTTTATAAAAAGAACAAAATCTTGTTTCTTTTTAAAAAACCAAAAAAAAACTTTTTTGTTTAAAGCCCAAAAAAAACATGTGGGGTGTTTTTTTTTTGAAAAAAACCCAGGTTTTTCTCAACGCTGGCTCTAATGCAAGCAAAGCTGTCAGAAGCTCATACACTGCCACATACACACAAGGCTGCTTTGGTAATATTTCGCTTCATGGCAAAAGGACACAGTGTCCTATTGCAATATTTTTGTTGTGCAGTTTTGACCTAAATTTTATCTGCTGTTTACACCTCGGTTATGACGAAATTAAGTAAGTGTAGGTCTTCCTCAGGGTCATGCCAAGTAATGCAGGTTCAATAGCTTTTTAGAATTGAGTGATAATGTTGTTTGCTGCACAAGAAATTCTATATTGATTTAGAGTAATTCACTTTTACATTGTGATGTAAAATCATGAAGAGCAATTGCAACTTGGTCGTTCTTCTCCACAGTGATGTCGAAAATTTTTAACACTGTCATCTTGATAGACAGTGTTCCACAGACGCAGTTGTGCAGCTGGTTGTCAGCATCAACTTTGTAAGAGTATGTACGTGTGGATAAACAGCTCTCATTACTGTATGGCTGACATTTGCTGAATGTTCGACATAAGCTAAGTATCTTTTCAGCACCATGTTCGTAGGAACAAACAGCAACAGTGATAACTTGGAAATCTTTCCTTATGTGTTTTGACCGACAATGAGATCAATACCACTATCTATTCTAAATAGTTATTTGCACTAGGCAACTAGCCAAGATTTATTGGGTTTTAGGTAGAGCGTGATCAATAAGGATTTTTTGGCTGATACTGATGTTTTTGTTTTTCATTGCCGATAACCAATGCTGATATTTTGCAGTACTCAAACCATAGTTGAAAGACAACACTTCAGTGCATTGAAGAAGCATATAACATGGGGTTCTACGCAAACCTGGGTCACTAAAATCAGTCAATCATCATGGCACATAGGCAACCCTGATTTGTTCGCAGGCACCCATCTGCTTATCGCGGAAAAATCTGAGAGCGAATGTTGCATCATAGACCGATTTATTGGGACGATTTTGGAGTGGTCTGAACATTGTATACTACTTAATGCAGTCGGAGGGCTTCGAGTTATAAGGAACAGTACAGAGAATTTGTGTTAATTAATGAGAGACGAAGTAGCAACTTGGGTTTCCGAACACTCCCTGCAAAAAACTAGCGTAATGGTGTTAATGAGCAAATAGCCATTGGTGCTCCCTGGGGTCACCAGACATGTCAACAAGTTAGTTTATGAGGCCACTCAAAAAAGGGGTGGTGGCCCTACCATACATGCCAGTGGTCTCAATTGCAACTGGTTGGAAGTGGAAATTGCTTTGGAGGTCATGGTATTTCATATTTATACATATATTAGAACAGCTTAAACAACTCTGTTTCAATTATCACATGGCTGTTGTGAATATTGTAATCACATGACTTACTTAAATGAAACTGCATATATTTTTCCTTATATTTCAGACACAGCTACTGCTATCATTTTTGTGATTTGTTGCTTTTCTACAGTTTGTTTTTAAAAAGAATGGTATCAACACCTTTGTTGATATACGCTGGACATTTTTTCTCATCATGGGGTGATCGCATGTGGCACTTTACCATACCTTTATTTTTGATTAATCTTAAACCTCAGTCAATGACCTTGTCTGCAGCTTATGGCTTGACTTTGGCTTTATCAGTCTTGTTGTTTGGTCCTTTGGTTGGTGATGAGATTGACCGTAAACCTCGGCTTTATTCAGCAAGAGTAGCATTAGTCATACAGAATTTAGCAGTGATGTTTTGCGCTGTGCTTCTTGTGATGAACCATTGGTACGGTGATAAAAATGCATGGTACTTAGTTTTAGTTGAGATAGGAGCTATTGTCCTGGGTGCTATAAGTCAGCTTGCAAGTGTGGCTACCAGAATCATTATTCAAAAAGACTGGATTGTTGAAGTGGCACAAGGAAAGAAAGAAATGTTAGCAAATTTGAATGCAATGGTTAGAAGAATTGATTTAACAGCCAAAATCTTATCCCCTCTTGCTTGTGGACAGATCATGTTGATTGCTGAGCTATCAGGAGGTGCAATCTTCATTGCATGTTGGAATGCTTGTTCCATGATTATTGAGTATTTGTTACTGAAAAAAGTGTATGATCGCACTCCTAGTTTGGCAAAGAAAAAGGATGACAAACCTAAGGAAGAAGAAATGGCTGAGTTACAGAAACAGGTTGATGCTGAAAAAGATTCCACAACTGATGTTGCAGTGAAAGCATCAACTGAGGACAAGAAAGAAAAACCTGTGTGGTGGAAAATGCTGAGTTTTATTTTTACTGTAAAGAATGGGTGGCAGCTGTATATGGTTCAGCCCATTGCATTACCTTGTATTGGATTTTCATTTTTGTACATGACGATCCTTGGCTTTGGGTACCTTACAATTTCTTATGCTTACAGTCAGTGTTTTAGTGAGTTAATGGTTGGGGTACTGCTGGCTGGTGCAGCAGTAACAGGCATAATTGCTACATGTGTGTTTCCTGTGATGAGGGAAAAGATAGGTCTGATCAGAACTGGTCTGTTAAATGCTTTCTTTCAAATTAGTACTCTAGGTTTGTGCATCCCTTCTGTTTTTGTTCCAGGAAGTCCATTTATTCTACTTTCTGTGAATCAAGAACAGCAAGTGTCAAATACTTCTCAGCCACAAACCACCACTGACACTGCCTTTTCTTTTATCTCTGCCAACGACAGTGTTTCTACTGGTGCTATAACCTCACCAACACCAGACATGTTCCAGAATTCTACATCTGTAGGTAGTGAGAACTCTGGAACAGATTTGTTTTTCAAGTGCCTGGAAGGTGTTAAACCTCCTTATTCTTATTTATCAGTGTCTGTTTTGATGGCCGGGATAATTCTTGCTCGCGTTGGTTTATGGGGCTTTGATTTGACAATCACTCAGTTGATTCAAGAAAATGTCAAAGAGAACGAAAGAGGTGTTTTTAGTGGTGTGCAATCCTCCTTGAACAACTTCATGGGTTTGATTCAATTTGTGTTAGTGCTGGCATTGCCAAAGCCTGAACAGTTTGGGATACTTGTGATGTTGTCATCTGCAGCTACTTGCATTGGGTATTTGTTGTATTGCGTTTACGTATGGCGAATACATGGACATCTTTCTCATTATAAACAGTCTCATGCTGTGATTGTTGGTGAAGGTGCAGATGCATGAAGGTTTATGTAGAGGTTCTTCCATCAATCTTAATAAATTACTCAAGTTGTTTTTATATTGTTCTTGAGCATCATTTAGCTTGTCATCTGGTGCACGCTCGGCATCTCAGTTGGACATTTGAAAAACTGTTAATGCCATGAACCTTCATAGGCTATTTGTTATACTTTTCATTCTATTTATAAGTAATGTGACATAAACAATAATAGTTGTATGGCTGTGATACTGTCAACATTAGGCTAATGTTTTGTAAAAACAGTCTGTACTTTTCCCACTTGTGGTGGCACATGAGTTTTTCATTAAAAAGCTGATCTGAAATTTAATGGCTCACCATGTGTTTAAGAAATCTTAATACTGTAATTGCCATGGTTTAAAATTTTTGTCAATTGTGACATAAATTTAAATGGTGGAAAGTAAAAGGAATTTGTTCTGATTTTTGTTGACAAATGCAAAAGAAAATTGTTTGAAGTGCATCTTATAACAAATATGCTTATCCTATCTAACCATGAATTTCGAAATTAAAGGATGAGTGACCGCATGTTTTTATTGCTAGTACTGTTGCAATCGGATATCCCGAGCGGCAGCAAGCAACAATAGAGATCATGCGCCGCAATCTCTTTTCACGTACGCTAGTCATCATGTTTAGTCGTTCATACGTTAATATCGGCAGCTTCCGCGTCGCAACCTCTCTTACTATTGCTTGCTCGCGCTACATATGTAATTGTGTTGTTCTGCATGCACATCCCGTTCAAGGTGAATCACACAATCAACGCAACGCCACTGGAGAGGTTGCAACAACATCCCCTCCTTTTCACAATGAACCGCACCGATCACACATTCTTTGTGTGAAGGCTGAACTCAGCATGGCCTCCACATCCTGGTCACAGCCCCATTTTGTTGTTATCGGAAATCCCGACCGGCATGTGCGCAAAGCTTTGCACCGCAGCAGCAAGCAACAATAGAGATCATGCGTCGCAATCTCTCTTCACGTACGCTAGTCATCATGTTCAGTCATTCATACGTTAATATCGGCAGAGCTTCCACGTTGCAATCTCTCTTACTATTGGTTGCTCGCACTACATATATAATGGTGTTATTCTTCATGCACATCCCATTCGTGGTGAATCACACAATCAATGCAACGCCACCGGAGAGGTTACAACAGTACCAGGGTTGTGGAGTCAAAAGTAAAATGTCCAAATCAAACTCTGAGCTTTCTAAAATTTCTGACACCAACTCCAACCTTTGTGAAATTTTTGAATCTTGACTCCTACACATCACACGAATGAAGTTTGGCTGTCAGCAATTTTGTAGCAACTAGCAATCAAGGAAAATTATGGTACATGGCAAGAATTCCCTGTTTTAATAAAAGTTTCAAAAGAAATTGTACAATTTCAATATGCACAAGTTAGGATTCCCTACTTAGGAGTTTGATGCAAAAAATAATGCAGTTGGACTAACGGAGTCAGATAAAAAAATCCCATTCCAACTCTGACTCTAGTGTTCTTAGGAATCCAACTCTATTCAAAAATCGTTGACTCTGTGCGACTCCGACTCTGCAACCTTGGCTAGTACCTGTGTGTCTCCGGGTTATTCCGACATTAATTTTCAATACATTTTCCATCATCAGAGGTGGGCGGTAATGAGCTACTACAATAGCGAGCTAATTTTCCAATAGTGACAGCGCTGCTATTTAAAATACTATGATGAAATTAGCAAGCTATTACCGCTGTTCAGTACTTTGGCGTAAGTGGGGACCAAAGGGAAAAAAGCACAACTCTTGTGTGCACAGACATTGGTAACAACTGCTCTTCTCTGTTTTGCGCTGATTTTGTATTATCTGGTTGTGGTAAGTGTGGCGGCCAGAAGATGGCGCCACATGTAAATAAATGCTCACTGCTAGATGGTGCCCATGAGTATCAAGTCACTGTGATAGTCACCACAAGCGAATTATCGTAATTCTCTTATCCCTACATAATGATAGTGCAACCTAGTACTGCAAATTGCACTCTGTTAGAAAATGACATTGACGTTTATTCACAAGCGCATCACAGTGACTGCTGGTAAGATCCCACCATCTGTCAACGATGTGCTACTTTTTACTGAAGTCATGAGCTTAAACCACGACGAATACAAAATAATAAATGTAATACGGAATGATAATGATAAAATATCAGTTGTGCTGCGTTGAAATATCAACTGGCAAGTATTCACAGCAGGACAGATGTTTACGATGCTGATGTAATTTCACCACCACAGGGCAGTGCTTAATTTTTCTAGTGCTGGTATGTTTCTATAAAACGGTAGATTGAAACTGCATAATAGAAATCAGATAGGAATTATAATGGACAAAATGTGAACTTCACAAAAATCTATCCTTGTTTTTGTTTTGCTGATATAACACAAAATGTTGATATGTGTGCTTCTAAAAATTCAAGACTTCAACAAACTATCGAGGCTGCTGTTCACAACCCCTCCGTGACCCACCAGTTGGGAACCACTGGTATAAATCAACCACAGGCTAATACCACTCAATGTTTGCAGTGGAAAAATTGCTTGTTGTTATAGACACAGTAAAACAGCTCTTCTGGTTAAAAATTAAAAAAATTGATCATCAGGCATTTTGAAATGTAACTGCAACATTTTCTATTCTAGATTTCATCTTATTCTATTAAAATGGGTTAAATGCACCATTTGGAAAGGCATGCATGCATAGATAAAGTGACCCAGATAAAAATTTATATAAGAAGTGATAAATTATTTGAATCTGTTGCTGAAATATTTTTTAAATAGCATACAGACCAACTGTTCACAGCTATTAAGTGAGAGAAAAATTAAGTTAGTTAAAAAAATCAATCAGTTTTTCCTAGAAATCCTTTTTTGGATTTTTTCAGATACCAATCATTTTTGTTCATACTTCACTCACAATGGTTTATGACTGAAGATGTGGTTCTTGTGCTAAAAAATTCCCTCATGCTTGACGCCCTAGATGGCAAAGTTTTTTGTGGCAGCTTTCACAACATACAAGCGAACTGATTTTTTTATGATTAATGTTTGATTAGACTTTGATCTGGTGCAAACCCAGTTTATTTGCTTTGTTCCACCAAGTATGTGGTTTCTGTTCCAAGTTCGTATTCTTCTTGTCAAAAGGTGACATGCTGAAGCTTGCTAAGTTGTTTTTGAAAGGACAGGGTGCAATTAGTTTGCCTACTGTGACATAAAAATAGCGTTTTATTTGCTTTAAGCATTTCGCTGCCAAACGATGCATTAAACTGAATGTATGATTAAGGAAGTTCAAGAAACTGTATTGATGTTTATCACTGCCCTTGTTCTTCTCTTTCATGTTTGTGTTGTAATTTTATTTTAATAAGAAATCAAAATCTGAACTGTGATGCTGCAACAAAAGATCTTCAGCAATTGGTATCCTTGAATATGGATACTGTCGACCACTGTACGCATCTGAAAAAGAGTTGAACCTGATTTGCTTCATTATAATCACTATGTATTGTATTAGTGGATTCAAGGAAGGGAACAGTTTGAGACAACTAACCCCCAAATGTCTGGTGCCCATGGAAGTAGAAACAAAGATTTTAAAAATACTTTAAGCTAAACAATGCTTCTCACTAAAAATTGACCAATATGGCTTTCTTGGGGCCGATACCAATACTTCAAAAAAATTATTATTTCAAAAATTTTTAAATCTTGTTTTCTGCTGCATTATCAAAAATTAATGTATTCTAATTTTTAAATCTTGTTTTCTGCTGCATTATCAAAAATTAATGTATTCTATGTCTTACCTTTTTTCAAAAACTTAAAAAATCAGGATTTATCAGCTGAAAGTTTTCAATATTTTGCTATGATTTTTAATTGATCTGATTAATGATGATGCTTTTGTTTTGGTGCGACAGCCAACATGTGCTTCATGGTTCATCTTGTCCGCTTCTTTATGAAAACACACCTGCTAGCGTTGCTGCAAGATAACTGTCTTGACTTGCTTCATTGTGTTTCCTTGCGCAAGTTGTCTGGTCGCGTGAGGAATATAACAGCATTTTGTCAACTCCTATTGAGGCCGGTAATATCGGATCAATATATCGGTGAAAACCAAATATCGGACAGGTTCGATATATCGGTATTTTACACTTCGTTAAGCGTTTGGAAAGTGCCAGACTTTACCCAACCTCTTATTGAATAGTATTAATAATGCTAATGCTATTGTTTCGTGATAGTACCAATTAGAGATCGGCCGATATTTGGGTTTTACCGATATATCGGTATCGGTCAAAACGGCCGATATTATCGACCTCAGTAGGTGTTGACAAAACGCTGTTACATTCCTCACGCATCCAGACAACTTGCGCAAGGAAGCACAACGAAGCAGGTCAAGACAGTTATCTTACAGCAACGCTAGCAGGTGCGGTTTCATAAACAAGCAGACAAGATTAACCATGGAGCGTGTGTCAGCTGTCACAACCGAAACAAAAGCATCAATGGGAGGTTTCGCAATGCTCGAAGCCACCACGTGCAGATGTTGTGTACGAATAAACTCCCGTTGTACTTCCGGAAGTTTTCGCAGCATGAAAAGTTTGACTGGTACTTAAGTGCAGAAGTCCAAGCGATGCCTAGTTAAGCGCAGATTAATTTTAAAAAGCTTGTGTGAAAAATGAATTGCGTTATGTTAAGCAACATTTATGGCGTCATGAATATGATTACAAATGCAATCGTTACTCATTAGTGACGACAGCTGTCGCTATGAAACAGTTGCACGTAACATCTTAAAATGATTCTACTTTTCTTAACATGATGTATTAGGCTATAAGCGCGCTGGTTTATACTGTACGCAAGCTGAAACATCGTGTCCATGGGTTAACTTAATCGACATTTTCCACGAGGCATGATAATGATAACTGTGATCTCACAATCCAAGATGTTGCAAATTTGAAACCAGCGTTTGTGGATGTGGCACACAAGTTGTGCAAGCGCTACTCCAACATTTCACAAATACAATGAAGCGATGATCCGATAGCAGCATGGTAGTCAGTGTTCATTGTTGCATCACAATTGCTGTTGTCCGTTTGTTAAACACGATCAGCAAAAGCAGTGTTTGCAACAACGCAAGTTAAAAGCACATTGTTTGTAATTGGATCAGAACAACCGTGGCATTATTGCACAAGCATTGGATGTGTAATGCACACATGTGTACCTTAGCTATTGTTATGGCGACTTGTTCTAATGGAATTTAATTCTGGCGGAGGGGCGGTAATCGGTTATAGCCTAGTGGTGCTTTCGTTTAGGCTAGGTTGTAGATGACCGGCTAACTCACTGTAGGCAAAATACAGATAAACTTTGCTTTCTGCATGACAATCTTAAACTGTTGATATGGAACTACTGAGAATCGACAAATCAGTTGAGGTGTTTCATTTCATACCAACCCAGTACTTCAGTTGCAGTAACTAATGGAACTAGTTTTTCTTTTTTAAGGACAAGCAGTTATTTAATGTTACATTACATCAAAATTCCAAATTTGGTTCTTTAGGACTTGGATTGACTTTTGAAATTGAAAACCCACTGCGTTGCAGAAGAGTCTGAATGGTTGGTTTGTGAAATATATACAAAAACAAAATTTTACAAGATTTATGTAGTACAGTAACTGTTAACAAACTACTATCAAAGACCAAAAAAGTTACTGCTGTTTTGGAAATATTTTCATTTTTGGCAATGGTTAATTAAATACAGTGTTGCACTAATTTTAACCTCCTTAACTTGAAGCTCCATTTTGTACTCCCTTTTCATTGTTCACATCTTTCAAGCACTGTTTTTGCTTTTTCAGGTTTAAATACTGTAGGCAGCTCTCTTACTTTCAGTGTTCTGTTCTTATTGCTTTGTTATTTTAACATTCTTTTTTTATTCATGGCACTGTGTTTATTCATTGTAAACAGTGTATACTATGCTAACAAGTTGGGCTAATAAATTATTGAAAATGCTGCAATTTCAAAAATTCTTGCCTATAAATCCTGGTTTTTAAGGTTTTGACAAAAAGGTAAGGCATAAAATACATCACATCTTTGTTAATGAAACAGAAAACAATGTTTAAAATTTTTGGAAATATCGGTATCAGCCGATATATCGGTATCGGCCTCAAAAAAGCCATATCGGTCGATCTCTAGTACCAATGTCTATTATTTTTTTGCCATGTGAGAACTATCCAACCAATTAGGTAATCAGAAACACAGTTGCTTTTGCTTAACACAGTTCTCCATTTGCTTCTGGGCTGTACAAAACTGGTGTGTTTTTGTTACAAGTTGATTTCTTTAATGCCTGATGCCAGCCTTGAAAGGAAATGAAGGAATGCAATATGGAAAAAAATAGGAATGCAATATGGAAAACTTATAACTGACTCAAGATTTTAGAAGCCTCCAAAACAAAAACTGGTTTCAGGGCTATTTCCAGTGCAGTTTGTAAGGCTGCAGTATTTCTACATTGTAGTTTTGCAACATGAAGGCAAGTGGATGAATTTCTTAGTGGAACTAAGCCCTTGATTGAACCATAATGCAGTATGTAAAAAACTATAGAGTATATTAGCAAACAACTTGCCATTATCTAACAAAAATGCTTTCGAGCGTGCTTGATTAGCTGAAAGAATTTTGACCTAACAATGTAATTGTGCAACTACTCACTCCATAAACATGGGCAACGCAGAGGAGGCGTCTCAACAAAGTAACAAACCGTGCTACTCAACTTTAACCAGAGGCTTACGGGGATCTTTGGCTTTGGGAAAGGCAAAATTTTTGATTTAGAAATAATAAAAACATTTTTGTAAAAATCTTTCTACCCAAACATGTTTTTTAATTCAAATTTTGTTTTTTGGGCCATAACTTTTGAACTAGAAACACTAGAAAGTTAATCAAGGGCTTTAAAGACTGGCATTATAGAGCCTATTTTCTACTAAAAACTGAGTCAAAAATTGGCTATTGCAGTTAGGTCCCAGGGCCTGATGACCTCGGCCAGAAATGCCTAAACTTACCCAACTTATGATGTCACCCACAAAAAAAATGAAATCCAAATCTTTCCAATAAATCCAAACTACAAGATTCACCGCATCTTTCGAGGTGTTGAACAGATTCTCTAGCTCATTCGCCTTGCAAGTTATGGAATTGCAAAGTGATGCAAGAAAAGTGGCCCATGCAGGTCTTAACATTTTTTCTACCGGCCGACATATATACACACTGTTTGAATTTGTTCACATGTTCCCAGGCAACATATATATACGTTTTAGCTAATCAAAGGTTCTCGGAGATGTATATATACGTTTTATCCAAATTTCACAGTAGTATGCTGTCTAACAACGTGGTCCTAGCCTAAGGCTATGTAACTTTAGGCTTTGGATTAAGAATCCAAAGTTTTTGTGACTTACAGGCTGTGTAAAAGCATTGCCCCTTTTAGTTGGACCACCTAGGTGGGACAGCAATGAATGTGATTTTGTGCCATGTAAGTGCTTTAATATGGTTCCTAATGCTAGGAAAGCATGTAAGAATATATCAAATATGTTTCTGTAAGCATGCTAAGGCATGTTGATAAAGTTATATTGTTTGATGCCAGTGTGTAGCTGCTTTCATTGTCTCAAAAAAGTGAAACTCTTGCAAAAAACATGGCTCCAGTAGGCCCAGGTTTGTTGCCTTTGGTATGTAACCTAAAATGATTTGATATGTTGGCAATTGATTAGTGTAATAGCAACAAAACGTTTGTTATATTCATCATTTTAGCCTAAATCTGAAAAATGTCTGACATTATCTGCTGTCTGTAGAAGCAGACAGAAGCTGTAGAAGCAATTTCCCACCAAAACCACCTGGGAACCGTGGATATTGCCACAGGGAAACCAGCCGGGAGTGAATGTGTTAACGGTAAATCTACCTGGTTCCCAAGGTGTTGATGACCTGGTCTAGTGGGACTGCTGTTATTTCTCCTTCACATCAGCACACCAATGTCGAAACATGTGAAACAGTATTAAACACTTAGATTGAAATCTACCTCTATAAGTCTACTTTATAGCGATATGCTTTTAGGCCCCTTGTAAATCTATCATGCAGTTGTGAGGTCGTTTTACACAATAGTCAGCAGAGCTACCTAAAATGGGAGTAATGTCAAATGCCTTTCATTCGCTGACTAGAAATAGCTAAACTTTCATTGAAACTTTTCTGCGCTTATGTAATATTCTTTAATGTAAATATGTTCATAACCCTAGTACCTGTGTACGAAATGAAATATTTATTGAAACGCCAATGCTGAAACTGCCAGTTTAGTAATTTCATTGACACTTATGGCATACATGCATAAAATGTTATAAACTTGTAATGATGATATACCTGTTTCATGAATCAAAAATATGTTCTATAGGTTTTAACTTGTGTCATCATAAAAACTCTGCCTTCTACACTAACACTGTAAATGCAAATTAAATGTGTAAAAGCTCTAAACCAGGGGTCAGCAACCTACAGCCCACAGTCTGGATCTGGCCCACCAAACAAAGTCATCCGGCCTGCAGCCCCTTCCCGAATTGTAGTGCAGTAACTATATGCCCTGACTGGTGGTATTAGGCTATATTATATTTTATGAATCTGCCCTCGCAGCTTCAGCCCGCCATACCCTGCAGAGCTTGTTTGTGGCCCACAATGAGGGAAAGGGTTGCCGACCCCTGCTCTGAAACAACATGCTTTTTTCATTGCTTGATTTAAATCATTATAGTTATTACTTGATTTAAATGATTATTTAAATCCATCAATCCTGGCAGGGAGTGCTGAGTTGTAACCGGTTTCTCTTGGTGGGTTGGGTGCTCAGTTCCACAAGGAGCTAAGCATGGCGGAGAAAGTATAAACCCAGCTAAAATGAAACTCTACCTGGGTTGTCATAACCCTTTCGCATCCAGCAAGCTCTACAGCACAAATTGTTTGCAGAGTTTTTTTGCATGTGGATGATGGTCGGAACTCTTGGCATCAAATCTGCAGAGATGTAGCATTCTAATTTCATTGTTCACCAGAAGTGGTCTGTGGGAAATGACGAGACATCATGGATTTAGCACGTTCTTAGAAATTTTAAACTTGGCGCCTATGATCAGCATCCTCATTTATTGCAATTTCATGCAGTGACATCACAATACCACTACTTTATTGAAAGGAATGACTATGCACTTGGTGTATCAAAGTTTGACTCCAGTGCGAGAAGTGTTGGCATGGCATGATGTCATGCAGTGTGGTTTACATGGAAAGGTTCATGGCTCATGTTAAAGAGCAACTTACAATCAAATCAATGCAGTAGTACTGGTCAATAGACTACACACAGTTGAAATCTTAAAGCAGTGGGTTTGCTTGAAGCAGTTAACTGTAGGCAGGTACATGTAGCACAGTTGCATAGCAGTGAAATTCACATTTCAAAACTGGATTTTGTGCAAATTTATTGAGATGTCATCAAATTTGAGTGTAAATTATGGAACAACTAGAATATCTCTCCCGATTTTATTATGTGTGGAGATAGCGTCCCAGTATATTTTTAATGTTGCAAATTTGTGTGTCAACAGGGTCAATATCAAGTTGAAAACAAAAGGTCAAAAGGTCATTTTTTCACAACATGCTTATTCATGAAAACTAACTACAGAAGTGAAATCTTTGGACAATTTGTTGCAAATGATAGTGCAATCATTAAAATCTACCCATTGATTATGAGGATATGGTATTTAGAAATTAGGTGTCATCTGCGATTTTCGACAAAAATTAAATCTGAAGCAAATCGGTTATCGTAGTATTAAAATATGGAAGAGTATGGGTCATTTGACATGGAATAATAGATTTCATCATTGCTATATCCACACAGGATATAGTCTGAGTACAAATGTCAAAATCAGTTGTCAAAACCAGCAAACCTGCGAACCCACTGCTTTAAGATTTCATTTTCTGGGTTGTGCCATAGCAAATTTGTCAATGATATTGGTAGTGTTAATTTCAAATAGAACTTTATGCTCCATACTCTTTAACACCTTTGGCAGCGGTGTAGAAATCAGGGAGTGAGCTGCTATTTTCACACCACTTTGCAACTCCATAATTTGCCAAGTGATTGTGCTGGAGAGCTGTTCCAACCCTCAAAACATGTGGCGAGTCTTCTAGATGGCATTGAAAAAAATTGGAAAGTCTTAAATTTCAGTTTTTTTTCGGGTGATGTCACAAGTGGGGTAGGTTTTAGGCCATTTTGGCTCAGGTGGTGCACCAACCACAAGATGGCATTTTTTGACTCATGTTTTTATCAGAAACTAGACTGTAATCCATGTCTTTTGAGCCTTTGGTTGGTTTTCTAGTGTTTCTGGTTAAAAAGTTGTAAGTAGATAATCATTCAATCATGGGATTAGTTGATTAATTACTGGCATATTGAATTGAAGGAAAACACCACAAAGACAGTAGTGCAACTTTTTATTGGTGTTTTTTTTTGTCAAACAGCCTTGACTTTATTTAGCATGCAACTCTGTTAAAAATTTAGCCCCAAATCATTCCATATTTACTTGAAACAAATCATTAAGTTTTTTACATTGTATTGTTGCAGTCAGGGGGCCAAGCAGCAAGTGCACAAACTTTCACACTGTGGCAGCAAGCAACAATAGAGATAGGGGCAGTGTTGGCTCGGTGTTAGCGTCTGCCTCTCAATTGGAAGGTTGGATCCACGACCACTGAGTGAATCACCGCCGCACTCTGTGAGCGAGAGTGTTCACCTCAACCACCCAGGCAAGAAGCCAACTTCAGCCTGCTGCCAATTGCCATCACCAAAATCAAACTTAACACTTTGACAGCCGTCTGGTTTCGGCGATTTTCGCAAAAAAAACAGCAGTTTTCGGTTGCCTTACCAACGTCCTAGCTCCTCCGCCCATTGCGCTAGAGAGCTGTTCAACGGCTCAAACGGATCGGCCAGTCTGATATATTGCACTCGAAAAAAATTTTTTTGCTTGGGGATGCGGTTTTTTTTGAGTGACGTCATAAGTGGAGGACTTTTTGGCCAACTTGGCCCACTTTACCTGGCCCTGGGCGAACCGTTAGGTGGTAGTATTTCGCTGAAGTTTTTACTGGAAACTAGGCTACAATCCGAGTCTTTTGATACTTTGGATGACCTGCTGGGGTTTTGGGTTCAAAAGCTAGGATCTTAATTAATAAATTTTTTTGACTAATTAGTTAATTAACTCTTTGGCGTCCGGCTGCTTTCGAGGATTTTCGGAAAAAAAACGCCTAAACGCACGTGGCTTTAGATGACCTGCTGGGGTTTTGGGTTCAAAAGTTGTGATGTAAGTTAGTAAAAATATTTGACTAATTAGATAATTATTTAATTTGTTCATTTGAAATCATAAGTTTTGAACCAGAAACGCTAGAAAGTCGATCAAAGGCTCAAAAGACTCGGACTCGAGCCTAGTTTTGAATGAAAACTTCAGCGAAACACTTTGGCCTAGCGGTTGGGCCCTAGGCCAGGTAACATGAGCCAAAATGACCCTAAAACTACTTCACTTGACTGGCCGATCCGTTTGAGCTCTTGAACAGCTCTCTAGTGCAATCCGCGGAGGAGCTAGGGCGTTGGTAAGGCAACCAAAAACTGCTGTTTTTTAGGCCGAAATCCAAGTAGGAATATCACATAGGCCGGCTCTCAACGTGTTAATGTAACAAACAAGCTCAATAGAGATTACATGCCGCACTCACTTCCTTACTGCTTGCACATGCAATACTGTGCTGACCCAGTGAACTCAACAACATCAAGCATTTCTATTTGATACATTTTATGACTACATTCCACGCAACTTGCATAAAGTATAGGGCTTGTACCTGGCACTTGTAAAATCTTCACATACAGTAATTATGGTTCTAAAAAATTAAGTTTCCTTTTTCCTATGGATTCTTGTAATTTTTGGCATAGGAAACAATGTTGCCTGTTGTGAGTGTGATACACAATATTCAACAGATTGTTTTTTTTTTGCAATAAGTAAAATTATTAGATTTTGCCATTAATGTTTATGAACTTAAACTTACATTAAATTCAACTATTGCCTCAAATCTCAGGGCTGGTTTTCTTGAAGGTTTGTAAAAGGTTGTCTGTAGATAAAGAAACAAATTTTCGTGATGAACTTTCTGATCATTTTATCTTTGCCAATTCATCTGCGACTATGCTGTGATGTGGTACCTGGTTTTGTGAATATTCTTGCTTCACAAATGATAAGAAAACTCCATTGTGTTATGTAAAAAGCTGGGATGTATATGGAAGTAATATCCATCAAACTGTATACTTTATCAATTAATTGGACGCAGTAAATGTAGGAGTATTGATTTGTCTTTCTCACTTTGCACCATCTTATATGTATACAAAATAATGCTACATTCTGTTGACATATTTATGCATTGCAGATGTACAACTAGAAATAGCATAATAATATGAATTAAGAGATTAGGTTTCAATGGTTTGGTAACTTTTTTCTATAAATAATAAAAAATCAGTTGCTGTTTATTAAAATTGTTGAATCTGTACAAATCTTTTCAACACTTTTGTTACTATACCACATGGAGGTATGTGTTTCGTTGAGGTCAGCAAAATTACCATGCCTCATAGATCAATGGTTCTAGACAACGTTTTGTTCTGGGTACAAACTGTAATACTTTTCTCTTCAAAGTATGTAGATCTACGTGTAGGCTGTGAAGAGAAAAACGCAGATTATGGTGGTGAGATGCGCTTGTCACTATGTTGACTGACATTTCCTGATTACAGCCGACTTCTTGGTACTTGGTGCATTTTTGTGAGCAAAGTCAGTAACAAAAGTGTTAAAGAATGTTGCTGTTATATGAAGTTACTGTTTGAAAGTGTAACACAATAGCATATTTTTGTATCCTGTTATAATTTGCACCATTTAACTTTGATTGTCACAGGATCTGTGTAACTATTAACATCTTGCATAACATGAGAGAAAGACAAACAGCAATTAAGTGAAGGTGCTCAAAAATTTCTGATTCTTGGACATCTGAGTTTTGCATTAGATGGACTTGCAGATATTTTATGATGTCATTTGGAACACCTGTGTTGTCGAATATTGCTTCACCAATGAAATATAAGCAACAATATATGCGGCAACAAGCAGAACTATCACGACATAAGCAACATCTACATTGGCAACAACAAATAAGGTAGGTACTCGTTGGATTTGTTGAACATTGCATTAAATTCCCTGCAACATAACAGAAGTCTTGGCAGTGTGCAAGTCACAAATTTGGTTGTTTGTTTTTTTAAGGAATTGTTTTAAATGCCCCTGAAACAATGTTGCAAATAAGTCTTAATTTTTAAAGTTTACCTAGTGCTGTACAAAAGTAGACCTAAACATTGTACATCAGTGCTTCCCAACCTTTTTCAGCTTGTGGCCCAAATATTCTTCTCTTTACTCATTTCCCAAGTTCATCGTAAATGCTGTGTGGTATGGCAGGGTTTACCAAACTTGGTTCTATAGACCAGGGGGTGTCCATGATGGCTGGACAAAGTGTCTGTGAAGATAGAGAAAAAATTAAAAAAACTCAATCACATGCAATGTACAGAATGTGCACTGTTACAAGTTATTACTGCAGTGATTGGTGATTGAAATGATTTCACAAGCCTTTCATATGTAAATCTTGGTTGTTGCACCATCTTAAAGTTTGCAGTTTACAATGTTAAGTACTACTTTTTAAAAAAGACATGTGGGAGGTTTGGTTGGATTTTAAACCCTTATGTTGTTGGGAAAACTGACCTGTCAGGACACGAAAAAGAAGAATTAGCCAAAATGTAATATGATTTAAGTTTACTGATCGGTTTCAGTCAAACAACTCTTTCATCTTTCTGGTTAAGTGATGATGAAGATCATAATTGATACCCATTGCTCTCATAAAACGCAACTAAAATTTTATTCCTTTTTACCTAATTTTGTGAGACAGTACTTTCAGTTCAATATGAGAATCAATAAAATTGTGCAGCAAAAAACAACCCTTTCCATCCCATTGTTGTTGTCAGTTTTGCATATGAAAACATTATAGAGTGAAATTTATTTTTCATTTGGTTTTATCGTTCTGCACTGGTTGGGTTGAAAAATTGATGTGACAAAATTGTGGTCCTAGAAGATAAAGATTTGCAAATGGGCTTCTGTGGTGCAAAAGTTTGGGAAACCTTGTTGTAAAGTACATATTTTGGATATGAGGACAGTGTTTTATGGTACAAAATGTAATGCATCTCATCAGTCCTTATTTGAAGTGTAAATATGATATGCATTAGAGATGTCTACTGCATCCGCATTCCACATGGTGTGGTTTTGGAAACTTTCACCACGTACCGGCCACGCCATATGACTTTTGAAAATTGGAAACCACACCAGTGTCATGTAGGGCATTGATGTTTTACAGTTAATGATGGGTTTTTGCAAAGCAAAAAGATATTTTAGAAATTATTGTCTTTGGCTCTTGGAGCATAGTTGTTGTTTATAGTTTGTACTTGCATTTTAGCCCTGCATGTGGTTGAAGATACACAAATAGAATATTGCCGTTCTTTCTTCCTCCAGGTGGCGTGCTGCAGCCAGTCATTGCAGTCACTGTTGTCCTTGTAGTAACTTTTGACTGCAGTGCACTGGCATGTGAATAGCAAATTAAAGAACTATAGGTAGCTATAGCTAACTAGTAGGTATCTGACTAGCAGAATGCTTTCAGAGCTGCAAGTTTAAGGTTCAGTAGTGCAAGTTTGAAGGTTTGCTAACCACACATTCTTCTGTATAATATGAACATGGTATCAGTATATTATTAATACTGCTTTGACTGTATGGCAACACTGCTGTGAATATATATCATCTCTCCGTTGTCAGTATAATGCATAATTCAAAGTCAATGAGTTTTAATCGAGACACCATGCCATGCTGACTAGCTTTGTGACAGTAACTGCAACAAGGCATCACATGACCAATGCTCAACTGCAACAGGTATGGAACACACTTAAACTTTGACACCATGCAAGCATGGGATGTATGTTGGTGAAAGGGATTTTTGCTTGTGTGTCAGTCAGTGCAACTGTAAAAGCATCTATCAAATTTTGATTAACTTGTGACAGCAAGGTTGCTGTAGGTTGTGTCTATTTTGCCTCATGAAGCAAAAGCTAACCATTTTGCCTTTAGTCAATTGGTTGATGTGGCTACATGACAAGTAGGATATGCAAAGAGACAACAGGTTAGGGTTTAGGTTTACAGTTCAGGGTTTGGTAAGGGTGTAGGGATAGGGTGTATGCTAAGGCTTTAGCCTGCAGTTCAGCCAAGAAGCTGCTAATAGCTTGCCATCTCTGAAACCATGACAAAACTTGTTCAACCGATTGAGCTGTTACAAGTAACAGTCAACAAAAAAGGTCATGCATTCTAAACCTGTCATGTGACCGTTTCAACCAATCATATTCAACTAAAGACAAAATAGCTCCATCAGTGCTTTTGCCTCATGCGGCAACATAGAAACTGCCAAATTCATATCCAACACTTATACAGTGCTACAGGTAAAAGAACAAAAATGGTAATTGCTTTTAAGGGTAAAACTCAAGAAAAGTGGGTTTTGCGGTGCAATGCGGACGTGGACACGAAAAGGTACAGGTGCAGACAGAGGGCAGAAACTGCTGATGTAGTGTGGACAGAGGACATAAATCATATGTCCGCGCTATCTCTAATATGCATCTCCTGCGTTTCAATGATCTTAATTTATGTCATATCATTCACTTCTTTGTTCGTTGTCATGCATATATAATTGTGATTTTTGGGTGGTTCTGTTGCTTTAACACTTTGAGAACCGGGGTGCGATATATTTGTACTTTAAAATTGGCCTAAAACCAGCAGTTCTTAGTTGCCTTACCAACGCCCTATCTCTCCACCGATTGTGCTAGAGAGCTGTTCAAGGGCTCAAACAAATCGGCCAGTCTTCTAGCCTGCACTCGAAAAAAAAATTTTTGGTTAGGGGTTGCGAATTTTTTGTGAGTGACGTCATAAGTGAAGTAGTTTTTGGGTCATTTTGGCTCATGTTGCCTGGCCTAGGGCCCAACTGCTAGACCAAAGTATTTCACCGAAGTTTTCATTGGAAACTAGGCTCGAGTCCGACTCTTTTGAGCCTTTGATGCACTTTCTAGTGTTTCTGGTTCAAAAGTTATGATCTAAAATAAGTAAATTAATTAATTAACACTTTGAGAACCGGTCTACGATATATTCGTACTTCGATTTCAGCCTAAAAAACAGCAGTTTTCGGTTGCCTTACCAATGCCCTAGCTCCTCCGCCGATTGTGCTAGAGAGCTGTTCAAGGGCTTAAACGGACCGGCCAGTCTAGTAGATTACCCTCGGAAAAAAATTTTTTGGTTGGGGGTTGCGAGTTTTTGTGACTGACGTCATAAGTGAAGTAGTTTTGTGGTCATTTTGGCTCATGTTGCCTGGCCTAGGGTCCAGCCGCTAGGCCAAAGTATGTCGCTGAAGTTTTCATTGGAAACTAGGCTCGAGTCCGAGTCTTTTAAGCCTTTGATCGACTTTCTAGCATTTCTGGTTCAAAAGTTATGATCTAAAATAAACAAATTAATTAATTAGCTAATTAGTCATATATTTTTACTAACTTACATCACAACTTTTGAACGCAAAACCCCAGCAGGTCATCTAAAGCCACGTGCGTTTAGGCGTTTTTTTTCCGAAAATCCTCGAAAGCAGCCGGACGCCAAAGAGTTAATTAACTAATTAGTCAAAAAAATTAGTAATTTAGATCCTAGCTTTTGAACCCAAAACCCCAGCAGGTCATCCAAGGTATCATAAGACTCGGATTGTAGCCTGGTTTCCAATAAAAACTTCAGCGAAATACTACCATCTAATGGTTGGCGCCCAGGGCCAGGTGAAGTTGGTCAAGGTGGCCAAAAAGTCCTGCACTTATGACGTCACTCACAAAAAATCAGCCCCCCCCCAACCAAAAAATTTTTTTTCGAGTGCAAACTACAAGATTTGCCGCGTCTTTTGACACTTCGACCAGGTCCGTAACTCTAGAGATCACATGCCATGATCGCTCTATTATTGCTTGCCACATGTATATGGGTGTTTTTCTTTGCGCACATCTTGTTCACTGGTGAATTGCACATTCAATGCAACGCCAACGGAGAGGTTGCAACAGTAGCAACTGGTATCTTGTTCAAAACATACCATAGTATTAATCAAACGCTTGATTTGAAGACAGTATCAATAAACTTCCTGATGCATGAACTGAAAAGTAGGTATCTCTTTATTGGTTCAAATCATTTTTGCAGTTTACCATTGCCAACTTCTGGTATCAGTCCGGAGCTCCATGTATCGTATCTTCAACAAGGAATTGCTGCCTACATGGATACCATACAAGTAGGCTTTTACCGTCATTTGCAGTTATTTGTTAGATCTACTCCAAGTTGGCAAAAAATGATATTTGTTTATTGTTTTGTAGGCAGTGTGTAAAGTTGGTTCTTATGTTGCTGACTCACTGTACATGCTGATGGAAGAAACCACTGGTGAAAAAGTTGCTAGTCATTTCAAAAATAGATTTACAGATTTATGTAGAACTGCATCACAGCTTCATGTTGAGGTAAACTGAAGTACCATTCTTTTTATTTAAAACGCAATTTGTATCTTATTTTCATAAAGTTGTTTGTGTTATGTATGCACATTTTTCTTGCACATACTCCAGTCCAAAAATGAATTCGCTCAACTTCTTATGGAGTTTACTCTTCCAGACAACTGTGATGATCAATCTCGAGTACTGTCAAAATGGAAGCAGCAAAATTCTAAGGTAGAAAATGCACATGTTTGTCACAAACCTACATTTGATTTAGGAGGTTTACCCTTTTTTGCAGTTTTGTTTTTATTTTTAAAATATTTGCAATTGTGTATTCTTGCATGCAGTGTTTATGCACATTGTGTTGTTAACATATGTTAATTGTGCTGTGTTTTTACAGGTGTTGGAAAAATGTGTCAAATGCTTGGAAAAAGTTCAAACAGCAATATTTAACTCTTTTCTGAGTGACTCTGAATGTGTTGAGGTCTGCATGCTGTAGTTTTATATTTAAAACCTGATTTTTGATTCAAGTTATTTTAATTTTTTGTGTTGTATGCAATGACAGTTTCCATTTGATATAAAAATATGAGCCAACTTTTCAGCAATTCCCTGTTTGAAAATGAGTGCACAACTCAAAATTCAGATCATCCACATTAGCTTTTTGCTGCACACACGAACTTTTGAACTTTCTTCAGAGAAGGTTTTTGTTCCGTTGTGCAAAATCTCTGAAAATTGTTTGAATTGGATGCTTCCTCTTGCACAGAGACAAGAGGAAATCTTATTAATGCGACCTCAAAACCATTCATGTTCTAGCCTAGAGGTAAACTTTCGCTAGCCCGAGTGTGCACACTAACAATAATTAAGCCATCGGTTGTCCTCCATGCATGTGCAACCAAGCAGTGGGTGAACGCAGGTGTAGCACAACACCTTACCTTGCCAGACAGATTGTGTTTATGTTGTCACGTACTTAGCACCTTTTCATTAATTCATTTTCACACACGCTTTTCCTCTAGATACGGTCACGGGGACAGCAGCTGTTGGAGGTTTCGAAATACCTCACGGTCAACAGCAATCTCAAGAAGTTTTGCTAGCTCCACACCAAGATTGTTCCAAGCTAGGCGAGAAATGGAATCTCGTCACCTGATGTATAATCTGACACAAGGGTGCATTCCCATGACTCTAGCCAACAAGACCTGCCTTGTAAACGTTTTTTGGGCTTTTGGTCATGTGGTCAAACAATCGTAGCTGGGACTCTATTCGTAGAACATGGTTCGACATTCAAGATTTCTGGAATTTCAAAGAGAAACATTTAGTTTCAAAGCGTTGCATCGTGAACTCGTAAAATCCCATCTGTGTCACTTATTTTTTGGATGGCCCTTTTTCAGTCATTACCCCAGATTCATGACCATAGTTGAGAATAAAAAACAACCACCCATTTGAAAGCTTTGTGGTTTTTGCAAGGACACCATATACATTGTAAGGACACCATATACATTGCAAAGACACCATATACATTGCAAGGACACCATATACATTGCAAGGACACCATATACATTGCAAGGACACCATATACATTGCAAAGACACCATATACATTGCAAAGACACCATATACATTGCAAAGACACCATATACATTGCAAGGACACCATATACATTCTATTTACTTCTTTTTTTGGCAAAATTCGTAATGTGTTGCATTTCATTTTGAAAAGGCGGCCATATTGTAGTTGGACCTGTATAAAAAGAATTGCCAGTGGGTTGGTTTAGAGAACAGCTGTTATGCTGAATAGCTTAACGCGTATTTTTAGTATTTTTAACGTTATATTTTAGATTCACCTTCTTTAAGTGTTGTGGATAATAGTTCCGGTTTTGAAAAACAACCAACTACCCTCCCAGGCTAACGTGGGCCTTACTACGTTAAAATTAAAAGTCGGTTTCATTTTTTTCTTATACTAGAAAAAGTGTCATCCAAACATTTGAAAAACCTGACGTTTCAAGCTTTAAGCAACTACATTTAACTTGAGGATTTGAGATTAGAGGGAAGCCTGTTTGCCACTGTCGTTTCAACATGTGCATTTGCTAAGCATTACTTCTTTTTCGTTCTACTTCCAGGGTGTACAAAATACAAAAGCAGACATAACGTCAGAACACCCCCCTGTGATTTTTCCTCAACGTATAAACGACTTCGCGCTAACTGAGTGGCACCAACTGAGAGATGTCGGGAAATGTTGCAGCTCTTGGAGGATTGCAAAACAGGTGCGGATCAGAGCCGACCATACTTCTGCAGGACTCACTGCCAAACACCATAACCAGTTTTCCTGCATGAATGCTTTGTTTGTTCCACTGCAGATGACTGATAGTCTGAGGAAGAACAGTGGTCTGACTGAACCGGAGATTCAAAACCTGTTAAAATCGTCTTCGGTCGCCGATTCTTACGTAAAAAAACTCAATAATAAGATTACTTCTGCTTTGAAGGTTAGTACTCTTATGTTAGTTGGAATGTGAATCAGTTAACGATGCGTGATGCCCGCAATCTGGTGCAGAACTACACGACCACCCTACGCAGCTTGTCGCTTCCTTTGGTCGTGGTCAATGGGGGGTTTTATCTTTCTCCGGAGGAAGCCAAGACGGTTCTTGTACAATGCTGCAACAAGATGGAAATGGAGCAAGTAATAACAGTTCTCGTTAGTTGTTGTAAACATTAGAAACACGAATGTTGATGCAACAGATCATATGTGTGGTTTTTACGAAAATGTGTCCAAAGAATTTTATTTCTGCAGCTGCATTACAAACAGCAAATAAGAAATGTCATGTTAAAGCAGCTGTCTTTTAGGTTTTTACCAAAGACCTGAGCTGCTACTTCTGGAAATCCCCATCACATGGGCTGAACGAATATTCTCTAATCCTTTGCTGGATGGCTGTTCAATTTGGAGTTGACATAAAAATGTAGAAGTTGCAACTTTTGCAAATTTTTCTGTATGAAAAAAATTTGAACTAGTGCTTTTTTTCCAAAGTTGTTTTTCAGCTTTGTTACTCTACATACATACACCGCAAATTTTATATCAGCGTTTCAACGTTTTTGAGCCGCGTAAGTTGCGACGTGACGTTGTATTTACGTCGAAAGCTTTCCTCAGTAAACAACGTTAGGCTTCAGGCACCGATAGTGAAGGAGGGCCTCGTCCGATGGAAAAGTTTTGCTAAGCATACATAGAATGAATTTCCGTTTCCGTGTTTTCGAGGGCACATGAGATTTTTTCGGCATTCTTCAGCTTCCATCTGGTTGAAAGACTAATTGTGGAACAAAGTTTTAAAAAATTTTCTTTGTTTACCGGCTCAATTCGTTGTTGAATTTTCAGGGAGTTGAGAGATTGCCTGTTGACCAGTTTCTGCTTTACGAGTTGCCCTTAATCCAGATCAAGATAGGTGACAAGATGCTGCCTGCTGATTCAACAAATTCAGCGGAAAATGGTGATAATAAAAAGGTTTGTTGGTTTTTTATCCGATGCTATTTTTCGTCGGTTTATTAGCATTGGATTGAACTGATGAAAGCTTACGTTGCCGTTGCCACTACCCTCCAATGGAGGGCACGATAGCACTACCGTAAAAGCATGGTAACATGTTGTGTGAAACATTAGCTCATTGAGTTCCATTTTAATGTTCTACATTCTGTGCTTCATGTTCTTAGATTTTCTATTAGATGTTAAATAGCTTTTTGCTGACATATGCTTGATGAAGCGAATGTATTGGCTGCGCAAAGACAAGAATACAGGTATTGCTTAAATTGTATTGTATGACGTCTTCACTCATGCAGACATGGCACTAACAAGGAACACACAAATACATGAAACAACATGAGGATATACACGTGGTAGAAAAGTACATGCTTGATGGCGGAGAAACAATTACTTTGATGAAACGCGAACATGTATATGTGATGCTAGTAAAGATCACACGCGTGGATGAGGTCATCATGATTATTATAATATAGTGCTGCGATGACTTCCAAATACATCGATTTATATAATGCATGGGGGTTGGGAAGATGCGAAGGACCAGGGGTCATTTAGTTTGCAGAATTCCCAAGGACGAAGCTACTTACAGTGTGAAGAAAACAGTTATAGCAGCAAGTCTTTTGCTCTGGGTATAAGTTTAATATGCGCAATGCAGTTATATGGTTTGTTGCAGCGAAATACATTGTAGGCAAGGTCAAGCCGCCAGAAGAAACTGGTTTAACGTTGTCACATAAAATATACGCAATGAAAAAAAAACTGTGTAAATAAAAAAAATTATAAGAGCAATACCTCATGAAACTATTTTTATAGTAACAGCGTTGAATAAATAATCAATGTTCTTGGTTAATGCACAACAAGAAAAACAAAATAAACAGTGGCACCTTCTGTGGTGTTCCGCTTTACAAAGTGTCAAACACTGTTGATCTTATATTTCTAAAGGAATTCATGACCAGATTTCTATTGCACTGTAACTCAGCATTTTCGCTCATAACTAACGCTTCTTTCTTGTTTCAAGCCAGTACTTCCCAGTGAAAGAAATATTCTTTCGGTATGTTTGTATAGCTGCGTGCTTTTCAATGCATTGTTTCATCACAAGGCCATGTATATTTAATGCTGGGGGGGCTCACTTTGCTGCCCCCTCCCAGCAAGCCAGCCCAACATCCCGGGCTCTCCTTCGCTGGGCCAGTCCTGCCAGGGGTTCCATGGCCTGGGCGCCTACGACGAAGACCGGACATGTAGGCGACACCACTGGCACAACGTCATAACTCACCTGCACCACGTTGTCATCAGGTATGATGTCATCGCCGGTGGTTTTCCTGCACGAAACAATACAAGTTGAGGAAAGCGACAAGTGTGTTGCTGAGTGTGTTGATGCAACATGCCTGGGCATGATGTGTTGCACGAGGTCAGGAGTGGAGAATGCATTGAACAAGACGTCCTCCCCAACCGGCGCTGACAGGTGCCTGCCAGAGTCAATCCGGTCTGTGTTTCTTCAATAACAAACAAAAGAGTTAGAATCACCACCAGCCGGTTATCGTGTCAGCGGAGAATTCAACTTAGGAGATTAGTTGCTAAGCACGATCTCAGTTAGATTCGGTTCGAGATCACGTGTGTGTGAACTGCATACACAGTTGCAGATTTAGGCCTGAAACCAATTTCATATTTGGATAAGAACTTATATTCCTGTAGACAAAAAGTACACTCTGTCGTGCAATTCAATTCATTGAAAAATTCTACTGTACTGTAGCAAAATCGATATTGGTCGATAATTTGAGCAAATGTTTTGTTCTCCAGATTTGTAGATAGGTATAACTTCGGCCACTTTTAGACAATCCGGATAAAAACCTTCATTAATGCACGTATTAAAAATACGTGTAAGACTTGGCTAACTTAATAATCTTAGTTGGTATATCATTTTCATTTATAGCTTTACCTTCTGAGAGATTCTCTACGAAACGTAGTACTTGTCTTTTTTGTGACGTGGAGTTTTCGTCTCCGAGGTTGTCAAGGATGACGTCATTGTCAATCACAAAACATCGTCCAGATCGTGTTCTTGTTACGTCCTGGTAATTCGCGCGAAACAGCTTTTACACCGAGATAGGGCATTTGCTACACGAGCCCAACGCTCCGTTTTACCTTCACCAATTCCCTGCTCACCATTTCAGATGACAAGCAACAGTTTTATTGATGGTCACACTTCGTGCTTGCAACCTTTTTTGGAAGTCTGAAGATAACCTCTCTTGCTTATACCTAACAGCATGGCAGTATTTGGGATAATCTCGATCGTTGTGGTATCTTTACAGGAGGCTGTCGACGAGTTGGTCCAGAACACTAATGGAGATTTGGCAGCAGAGCAACGCAGAGATATGACCAATGAGATTCTCGCTGATGCGTGTCCGGCTAGGTGGCGCTCACACGTTAAAGCCACGCTCCAGTTGCTGTTCGGGAATGCAGGACTAGTAAGTGCTCGTTGTAGTGTTGATTTTAGAGTTAGAGCTGTTTTCAAACGTTCAACTTCATCACAGGTTGTCATAGATACGATTGAAAGTGATTCGAAGCAGAAAGAAAGTGTGACCATCAGTAAAAAATCCATGTTCGTCGTGGTCACCGTCCCCTCGACTTGGTGAGTGTTATTATAGACAGTGTCTGTTCGGGTTGGACAAAATAAAATGTTCATACCAGAACAAATATTTCGTACTTTTAAGACCAGTCTCAGCATATTTACTGGCTGAATGGTAAGTCTGTCGTGAAACCTCATCTTCGTTAAGTGGAGCGCAAGCTTTCTGTTGCTTCGCCCCAAACCTGGATACTTTGGCTTTAAAGCAAGTTGTTCAGCGTTTCATTGTAGCTAATGTTGAAGGCTACCATAGAAGAAACACCGGGAAACCTTGGTTTGACAAATACGTTTGACTAATGAAGTGTTCTTCCGAACCTGCCTTCACGACCTTGTGCAAATCTGAAATTGATTCCCACATCACCTCGTCACAGGTGCGTCAAGGAAGACCCGGGCACGATGCTCATGCTACACCGGAATGTTGACCCTGAAAAGTCGATCGCACTCATACAAGTCCGATATGTAGCTGTCTACAACACAGCATCGACCTCCCGTTCATGGTGTGTTGTGAGGTGTGTCGCGTACAACACACTGTTGAACACATTTAACGTGTAAATTTTCTGGCAAGGCTGGAACCGGGAATATTCGTGGAAGTGAGTTTGAGGAATGCATTCGGGAAGAAGCAGACGCTGTTCCCTGCGTCCATGTTCTGGATGGAAGACGATGGGGAGGGAGCCCAGAGAAAAGCCGCCACGGAGGCGGTGGAAGCGAAGTCCGGCAGCAAAGCTGTGGAGGAGGGGACCACTGACGAGCCTGGCAAGTCGCCCGGCTTAGCGAAGCCGGCGCAGGCGAAAGCTGGGGGTGAAGGTTGGTGGTTGCATTTGTGTGCCATGTTACAAACCAGCCATGCACCTCACATGGAATACATTGAAGGGACATCTGCAGTAGCTTTTCTTGTTCGTTACTAGGGTTGCCGAGTCGGAAGGAGTCGGAGGTTTAGGGTGGAGTTGGAGTCGGATTTTTTTGTCCGACTCCGGAAGCATAATTGAATTATTTTTACATCACACTTTTAAGTTTGGAAATCCTGTTGAAATAGTACAATTTCTTTTGAAACTTTTATTGAAACAGACTTCCTGCTGCGTACCGCGTTTTCCATTGATTGCTAGTTGCTACAAAAGTTGCCAGCCGAACTTCATTCACTTTATGTGAAGGAGTCGGAGTCGGATATTTTGCCTCCGACTGTGCAACTCTGACTGGAGTCAATGGCATAACAACAAAAATCACCGATACTGTTGGTATCTTTGCCACGTCTCTGTTTTAAAAAGTAAAAAGTCTTTGAAACCAGTACCACTGAGTTGTTGCACCTGATGCTTCTGACCTTCACCGATGAGGCCGTAAAGCCTGTGCGCTCGTAGCGTTGGGCTTGGTTCCGCCATACCTTAAAATGCTGTGCTTTTTGCTACTCATGTTGTTGCGTAGCATTTGCCACCAGGTTTTAAATCAGCAGATAAATTCGATCTTCCGGTGCTTATTATTTTGCCGACGTGATATACCTTATAATGTTTGATCAGCCTCCAAGACCCTTAAGGAGGAGTGTGACGATTAATCAGCTTGGTGGCGGACTGGAATGTTGCTGTGAAGCTGAAAAATGCTTCTCTCTTGTTTTTAGTTGAATCGGATTCGGAGGAAGCTGTTCAGGACGCAATAAAGCTTCTGTCGGGATCGTTGAAGATCAGGAAGGCTGAGTGTGCCACTCAAGACGACGAATCGAAGGTTTGTTTGTGGGTCAAGTCGGGTTGCTATAGAACTAACCAGAAAATTCTGATTCCCCATAGTTTGCTGAAAACATACCATATGAGATGCAGGATCTTGCTTTTTTAAGGAAAAGAGAAAGTCACTCCCCACTTTTCGCGGCATGCCATACGAATATTAACGCGTCATAAAGCCGGTCATAGTTACGTTTGATACGGTTCCAGCTGACTGATTTAATCTCCTCCCAAGTGGATTTCGTCTTTTCCGATATGACCTTTACCCAAAAATCTTGCCGAAAAGAAGACACATGTCTAAAGTCCATGATTTCAATGTTATCTGCTTCCAGAGGGCTGAGGTAGACGGATGTGAGTTACAATGACGCAACTTCACTATTGAAGCACATGGCAACTAAGTTGCTTGACCAGTAAGGAAAGAAAAAGTAAATTCAAGCTGATCGAAATAGTTTCTGGGTTTGTTTGGTGATAGAATACTTTAAGTTTGATTTTTCCCACAGCACTAGTGTAAACAGTGGTCGATGTATTTCTTAACGATACAATACACTGTTCCTCCCTTCTGCGCAAATGTTCCCACAGCACCGCCCCCTTGTGGTACATCGCGATATCGCAAAACGTGTGGTGTGAATAACCGGCCAGTCTGCCCAACGGTATAATTTGTTCAGCTACTGCCATGGAATGCGCAAAAACGATCAAAACATCGCGCATCGGTCGTCGCGGGCGCAAACAAAGACCGCGTTCGGGTTTCAGGCAGAGGGGGATGTAGTCCACGGTTTGACACATCGCGACAAAGTGCGCAGCTGTCAAATTCGTAAAACCCTGAATGTCGAACTACTTTTCCTCCTCCGAGTAGAGAGATCCCAGCTACGTTGGTTCAGCCATATGTCCAGAATGTCCCAGGAAAGGTTGGCGAGGTTTGGGCCGCTACTCCCACGCTCCTCCCGAGAAGGCATGCTGGTTTAAAAATTAACTTCTGTTTTTTCTTTGTTAAGTTCCTCCAGGTCGTTTGTGATGTCACAGCAGTAGAACAAACCCGATTTTGTTGTACGAAACCAGAGTGATCGGAATGAAACTGATAATCACCATCGGGGGCTGACAAACCATTTTCATGTTTTAGGACGTGGGATCCATATTCTGTGGTTAAACTTACCAGCGTTTATACGTTTTTTACTGATGTGGAGTAACGTCAGATGTTAATGCAACGTGTCGATTACAATTGGTGTGTTCTCGCTAATCGCCGCGGACGTCTGATGTGTCTTTATTTTGGCACAATACTCTCAATGCTGTTAACCTGAGAGCTGAACCGCAACTTGATGCCACGATGTAGGTGGGAGAGTTTGTGGACCGAACTAACGTGAAACAGAATAAAATTTAACTATGGGTTCTTTCCTACACACCACCTTCTACTCCAGGTTAATAGCTTCAAGCTTTTTTTCCGGTTGACCTTTAAACCTCGCTCAGGAATCCAGGATAGTCCAGTTTGAGTGCAAAACGTTTAGTGGCGGATACGTCATCGGAAACCTTATAGGTGAAGAGTTCTTATTCACCGTGACTTGTTGTGGTGAACAAAAAACGAATCTAAAATGCGCGTGATGTTTTCAACCCACAAATAAAAATTCCCCTCTAAAAGAGCAGTTGTTTGGGGGTTCAATGTCTAAATGTATGTTTCGCTGCGCAGATACGACTTGTTGTGAAAGTGATTAAAAATGCACGCCGGTAAGTCAAAAATAGTTTGGTCTGGAAACAACGGATGTCACGTGTCTCAGGAAGGCGTGATCAGATTATGGGTTGCATTATACCCTTCGTTTCCGGCCCGTATAGCGTTTGAAGGGTTCCTGAGCAGACACACTGTACAGTCGTTGGCTTCAAGCCTTGATTATTGTCTTCCTTCATTTTCACCAGGTCCCCGAAGAAGGAAAGCGAGACACGGAGAGCCAGGATGGACAAAAGACTGTCGCAAGTACGTGCAATGTTACGTCACTGTGTGGATCGTGTTCTAGAACGTGCTGCTTTGACTTACGAACAATTTTTCTACAGATGAAGACTGCGATAAAAGCTCTACCCCATCTGATGGGGGGAGTCCAGTAGTGATGAGCAAGTCCAACACTGCGCCCGCCAGAAGGAAACCTTACAACCAGCGCTACTCAGGCCCAAAGTCTGCATCATTTACCGCTTTTGACAAAAGCATGAAGATGCGGTACCAGAAGCCTGTCCTACTGGTTAGAACCCCCCAGCACGCAATCGCTAACACTACCCTGCTGCAGACACTGACCCAGCAAAGCCACAGTCCTATTTACCTGCAGCCGAACCTGACCTCGTTCCAGC
>Ga0210059_1001440_pt1 | contig 35800 bp, 24 predicted proteins | sample Ectturendosymbi2_FD_188042 | JGI IMG/M metagenome (GOLD analysis project Ga0210059, IMG submission 188042) | Ecteinascidia turbinata endosymbiont from Florida, USA - Sample 2 (SPAdes) (version 2) | ecosystem: Host-associated > Tunicates > Ascidians > Unclassified | place: Key West, Florida... | reverse complement strand
TGACTCGAAACTACTAGACTTGCTGAATCCGGAGAGGGTTTGAACACCTCTCTAGCTGCAGCAGCTAGCGAGTTATAACAAAACAAACTCGAGCCAATTAATTGGCTCCGGTGGTCGTTAAAGGGCAGTCAAAGTTAAAGTGGAAAGAACTGCATGAGAATGTTTAAATATGGCATTGCGTGAGTGGTGTTCGTGGCAAACATTTTGATCCTTGTGACAGTGAAACCTTCATCAACACAGAAGGATTGAGTTGTTCAGTCGGTTTTCATTATACTGCTTAAAATTAATTATGTTATCGTGAGCAACTTGCTGTTGTGGGCATACTGCCGTTTTGAAAATTGATGAAAATTTTATTTGAAAGCTATTTTGCTAGCGCAAGGGAAATCGGACACCATTTTTCCACTGCATCCTTAAACTTCAGACTGAAGCAATCATCACAGTTAGTGTCGGTTTCACCATTAAAATTGTAAAGTATTGAAACGTGCGAATCACCAGACATACTTTTTGTACGATTCAATGGACAAAATGCCGCTTGACGATGATTCAGAAGATACGATAAAATTTCTTTGATAAATGCATGTAAAATCTAAGATGACCACGGTGGAGCGAATATTTTTTTCTTCAGCTTGCCAAATCACACGGTTGCGAATCCTGTACTCGGAGGGTGTCACCTGCATGAGACCAAACGTTATCACCGTTTCAGAGGTAGATTGGAGTCAAGCCGTAAACTTTGCTGTTTTGGTTTTAAACAAACGTTCAAAATTGGGGAAACGACGACACCTGATAGTGACGCAACACTCAGTAAGAAAAACAACCAGCAACAGCTTCCACTGTTAAAGAGACTTTTACGTGCTGCATTTTTTGTACAAACTGAAAACGTCAGAACTAAGCACCTTGAATATAACGGAAATAAATAAACATGTAAACAAATAAACAAATCATCACTTAGCCGTGGCTTAAGAAACGAGCAGAAAAAGCAGTGCTGTGAAAAATTGTTCAGATGGATTGGTCAACTTTTGTCGGGTCATTATCATGTGCTTTGTCACTGCACCGGAGTTCGCAGCGCATCGTGTTAATTTTCTGGCCAGCCAAACTTCAACTGCTGCGTGTTTGTGTATGTAAAGTGATTTTTTGACATAAGGAAATTTCTTGATTCAACAAACATGCTTTAACCCGTAACTGCGTGCCAGTGAAAACTTGCCTCGAGAACAGAACCACATGAGACGTCAACAGGAGAAGGAAGGATGACAAGAAACCAATCAGTTTCGTTGCTGCGATCCATGAACGATATGCATAAAGGCGAATCACGTGACGCCAGGCTGACGTATCTTGGGTCGTCTGCGATTAGGCCTTCGTCTTCCACGACTCGCCGATCGAATGCAAGCAGAATAGAATCCGACCCGCACACGAAATCGGGTCCAGCTGTCGAGCATGCAGTCGGGTTGCACAATCGACAAGTAAATTTAATTGCACTTTGCACGCATCGTGCATATTGTACCGCGTTTCGTCAAGTTCAAGTAAAAAGACCTCTCGCACGCCACGCTCCAATTTGTTGAAATAACCTATGATATCACAAATTTCTGAAAACACCATTAGATCTTATCAAGCTTAACTTACCTCAAGCTTACGGGGAACAGTTGTCACCCACAGGTTAATCATTGCCTACATGATTATTTTTAGGTAGATTTGAGTGTTTGAAAAACGCGAATCGCGTCTGATATGAGACCTTCGAGTCATCGCAAGTCATTGAAAAAACTGAACGAGTTCAAGGATTAAATGACCTGAGCTTTTACATCTTAAGTAGTCTACAATTTACGCTTTGTTCACCTGCTGTACCTTGGAGTAAGCAAGGCTACAGGTGCTGCTGTGAAGTGAACTTTGAAAAGCGACTTTTCAGCAACGGCATACCAGGTGATTACCTAATATACTGGGATAATATACCAAAGCAATTTGCCACCCTGCTATACTTCTTTCCTGTTTGAAAGGTGTTTTGTGAATTAACAGTACAATCTTTTGCTGAACCCTGATCTAAATTCAACTGCAAACCAGCTGTATTTTTCCAAATATTGTTGGCACCATGCTTTTTCAAATCCAAACTTGTTTGTTGCCAACCATTTCTCACCATAATCACAGTGCTTCCCCATCCATCCATTTGGACATACGCAATGGTACAATCTCGCGAGGTGCAAATTTTGACGACACCGGCCTCCGTTTTTGCATGGATTTGGTGCGCACAGTCTGATGCAGTCTCCCACGTTACACGGCCTGGTTTGATTTGATGCTCCGACACAAGTGTCTTTGAAGTCACCGAAGCATTGTCGGTTTCGCGACCACTCTCCGACACCTACAAAAGAGGCATCAGACCTGAACTACCCGGTCGAAATTTGAAGTTCGCACAAAAATCCGTTACAAACGCGTCCGGGCGCATTTGTACGGCGTGATGTTCACCGCACCCGTGTGTAAAATGGACATAGAACGCATCATCTTGAAAGATTGACAATCCTCAAGACGAACAATCCAGAGACATTTTGCTCTGAGTATTGGTTTGAAATAAGATCTAAATTTCGGTGTGTTTAAGGCCGGAGTTAAGAGCTGAAGTGTTCGTCCATTAATCGTCTTCATATGATGATCTGTGCCCAGATTTGGGCGCTTCAGGATCACGCTGTGGGTTTACGTTCGAATTTTGAGAAAAACCGTGAAACCTGGTAGTTGCACGGTTGTATACCACGTTCGATAAATTAGGCTGCTTCGCAATCAGACTACTTTTTGCGCAGTGGCATCCCAGACTATTTTTGATTCTATACAGCTACTGTTTGGTGGCTGATGCTTTCACTGAGACTTTTTCCTGGACATTGGGTGCTTACTTTTCTTCTTGATGACACAGCACGTAGGGTCATTTGCAGCTTTATCTTTATGTAAAACTGATTCACGTCATTCTCTCACTGCGGGAATGACGCCCTTGTTGCCGTAGTTTGATTTTAGTTGGTCTTGCTTAATGTTTTAATGTTTGTCCTTAGCGTTACTTGAGGAATTAATATCTTATGTGGGAAAACGTTTTTCATGGCGATTGAACGTTGTGTGAAATGTTTGGTGACAGTAAAAAAGCGAAAAAAGTACTGAAATAAACAGAAACAGAGTGATACCGGATCACTGTTTGTAAACGTGTTTGATACTGTCTTTGAAAGACCAAATAAGTACAAAAATACTCTCATGAATTTCACGCCTCTCTACATGATATCATAAAAATACCGTGCACAGTACAGCTCCATAAAACTCTCGCTTGACCAGTGATTCTCAACCACGCGGCACCCAAGCACCTTTTGTGCGGCCCTCAGCACTCTTCCAATAAAACCTCTAATATTTTGTGTAACACACTTCCTTCTACTATAAAACAAAACGTGTCAACTGACTTGTGTTAAAATTTCTTTAGTGCGGCTCTCTAACCAAGTCGTAAGTCTGGATTTGGCTTCCTTCAGCGAAAAGGTTGAGAACCATACTGCGCCTGACTATCAAGGGCGATATAACAACAACTTGTTTCAGGTTTTCTGACCAAAACAACAGATCTTGTTAATAGTAGAGTAGATCTTAAGACTTAATCACTTTTTATTCCCATTCATTCTACAAGCAAACTTTAAAAAAAATACGACTGCAAATGCGCGGCAGATTATTCCACGGGATAACTCAGAGACAGTTGCCATCGCGCATCGATTGTCACCAGGGATAGTGCTAACAAAAAAGGTGTGGGCACGCACCAAAAAACTAGCCATTTTAAAATATCAAACTCATTTCAAAACAAAACTTTGAAAAGGTGCGGGAACGCCGTTCCCAGGCGTTCCCGCCCCACTACACCCCCGATTGCCACGCGCGTCAACAAGAACTGGGTTTCTGCGTCAGGCAGAAAGACTATTCGATAAATTGGTGACAGTCTCCCCCATCCGCCATCCGCAAGTGGAGGTCCAACTTTACGTCAGGACGTCAGTTACGCACTCGGGAAACAAACGGGGACAGCGCAGATTTCTTCTGCTCTGTGAGACTTGAAAGACATGCATAGACAGTTATTTCGCTAAATTGGTGGTTGGAAACCGGAACATCAGTTCACTTACAGAGAAAAAGCACAAAGTGGTTGAGAAAACCAAACGATATTTCCTAGATGCTTTTTCAGTTTCGATAAATGCGCACTGGCAAAATATCTAGGCTCATCTGCAAGCAAACAAGATTAAAGTCTGTTGGCCAATGAATAAAAGTCTACAACTTAAAAGCTCACCGCATGATTTGCTGCAAGTGCCCCACCCGGACCACTCGCTCCAAACTCCACATAGACCTCTGCTGCAAGACATGCGCTCTGTTGCTGAGCCTTCACTGGTGCACATGTGAATAAAATCGCCAGCACATTCTCTGGTGCGCTGTCGAATGCCTAGACCACATGTAGCAGAACACGACCCCCACGCCCTCCACTGTAGCCAATAGGAACACTGTCCTAGAGTGCAGTTTGCGCTTTCGATCATTTCGTGCGAGCCGAGCCGATTTCTTCTGATCTGAAAACATCACGTTTGCAGTAAAAGTTTCATTTCAAATCAAGGCAAAAGATGCAAGTACTTAGTTGAAAGCTTTAAAAATGTGAAAAGTCCGAACGATTGGCATCTTTATATCCTGTTGTCAGATGACCAATTCAAATCAGTTAACATTTTATTTTGTTTCACGTTAGTGTTAACAGAATAAAAGCTGTGATGCGTGCGCAGCATCAAAGAAAATACATCAATCCTTCTATGAAAAACGAGCCATTAGACATCCCCCATAGCATGGATCATGTACTCACGGAAACGTCGAAACTTCGTAACTTTGTCTTATTTTCACTTTTCAAGTAGCAGGTAGCAACATCGCTCGCATCGCATGTTCTTGTTCGGACAGAGACTCCACTGCCGCAAGTTGAAGAGCAAGCGCTCCATTCGGTCCAGAAGGTCCAGCGTGGGCAGTCGGACAAGTCCAAGCAGCGATCGATCTCCGCCAACTTGGATTTGTCGCAAAGATCGGGAAAGTCACCAAGACATGGACGGCTTCGCGAGCGTGAGCCACCCTGGCCGCACGTCACTGTACACGGGCCCCACGGTGACCAACGACCCCAGCTTGGGCAATCGCCGAGATTGCAGTTTCGAAGCATAGATGCTGGTTCGCCTTCTGGACAAGGAAAATCACCAAGACAAGACCGTGTACGGGTGCGAATGCCTGCTCCGCAAGAAGAGCTGCATTGGCTCCAGCCAACCCACTTATCCCAGTAGGGACATTCACCCAAATCGCACACCTGAGTAAAAAAAGCTCTTGGGAAATAAGTGTTGCTCTCGATATTGAAGAGTAGTGAGACAATAAGCTAATAAACGCTTCGCTGTTTAGCAATTGTGATTGAGACATGCAAAAGTTTGCAGTCTGGTTGGCAGACACGCACACATGTCTTAGACCAGCTATACTCAACAGAAAATTCAAAATTATGTCACTGAATGAGGACCGCACATTGAATAAATACACTTTTTTCCAGCAAATTAAAATTCAGACAATGGAAGCGTTAGAATCCTAGATACCATGACAACGACTGTTTGGCCTCCCTGATAACTTCGTAACTGTGACGTCATAGGGAAGTTCAGTGCCAGTGAAACGACAGGGGTAAAAATCAGAAAACTTGAAATCATTTTTACACCGAGGAGTATGTGGACACATGGAGATCTGCTAGCGCACATTACAGACGTGATAAAGTGGCACTGGGTGAACTATGGCACGAAAATGTCAAAGCAAAGATTATATCAAAATAAAGACAGGTCGTTATCACATTGTATATACACAATAACGAAAACCTTCGGCTGGGCCGCGGTGAGGTCACAGCTGCCTTAGAATGCATGTGTACGGTGCCCCACCATAAATGGGCGCCTTGGCATTTGACTGTTTCTGTTCTAAGAGCAGAAAAATAACGATTATGACGAAAAGCCTTCTAATTCTCAAAACACCCAACTTCAGATCAAAAGCTTCTGATTTCAAAAAGCCACTTTCAAAGAACCGGAACTTGCAAAAAAGTGTTATCTTGCACAGCTGCAAAATGAAGTATGTACTGCTTGGATTGGATAATATAAGAACACGGTAGTTTTAAGAATTTTACTCGTCTGCAGCATTTCAACAAACCTCTCGGTCGCTGACGTCGCCAGGCGGACAAAAAGCAGACGGAAAATCTCCCAAGCAATCGCGAGACCTCAAACGAAATCCTTCCCCGCATTGTTCGGAACACGCCCCCCAACTTTTCCATTCACCCCAGAAAGGACACCGTCCCAAGTTGCAAGGTTCTGTTTCGGTCGATTCACCGTCGAGCGGACAACCTTTCTCGTCAGGGAAATCGCCCATGCAGTCGCGAGTGCGAAACCGTTGCGATCGGCCGCACGAAGCACCGCATTTTGACCACAGGCCCCACTTTGACCAGTAAGGACAGATTGCAAGATTGCACGGGCGAGCGTCTCTTCGCGTCGCTTGATCAGGTTGACACGGGAAGTCGCCAAAACATTCGCGCGTCCTCTCCTGTCACCAACAGTGGCATAACACACATCACAGCATAAACTTATGAGAGGGTCTGATAGCGGTGTACTCAGGCCCGTAGCCAGGTTTTAAGGTTTGGAAAGTTTGGGGGGTTCAACAAACATTTTAGTGGAGAAAATTTTGGTTTTGTTATTTGTTTAAAACAATTTTTTTCTGGACACAACAAAATTGGGGGACACTGCCCCTAAATGTCCCCGTGTCTGGGTGTACTGCTAAACTGATAGGAAGTTATGCATTTAATGATCGTGAAAAGCATAATTTTGCACGTTTGCACCAACAAGTAAACGTGTAACAAAATGCAGTTGAGTTATAGCGTCGTCAAAATTTCGTTGGAATTGCTCAATTGTTTTTGTCAATACCCACGCTCACCTGAAATCCTTCCCCGCATGTGGTTGTACAGTCACTCCATGCACTCCATTCTCCCCATTCAGAACATTTTCCGAGAAAACAGCTTTGCTGTTCTACACGCGGACCAGCAAGTTTCTGGCACGCTTTACGGTAATCCCCAATGCATGTTCTTGCTCGCTTTTGGAATCCTGTCGGAAGGTGTGAGATGCAACAATAAACGACGCTACGCGAAACCAAACACTGTGCAAGCGACGTGCTGAAAAAGAAACCGCCATTCTCGGTGGGCTCAGCAGAATGTTAAGCGAACAAGCCTGATTTCATAATAAAGATAATGGTTTCAAACCGGGTTGCTCGTTTGGAGCAGACCAGAACTGCTGCTCGTGATTCTTGGGCTTCGGCCAGGATTATGAACTGTAGTGCCGAAAACGTTGGGAGAACCATGGTGTTTACATTTTCGCCAAACTATGGGTCGCGGTGAGAAAGTACTTTGACAAAGGCGTGTGCAAAACAATAGTCGACATTTTAAAACACGAGGTGGATTTTGCATGACACAACATTCAGTGCGCTGACCCAAAAACGCGGCTCTATTTTCTGAGACGATGCTTGTGCACTGCGTCTTCGAACTTTAGCTTAGAAAACATTCTGAATCAAATTCATTTCCTTGATAATTTATCTGCACTTGTCGTCAAAAGTTTAGCGCCCAAAAAGTTTCTTTGCAGTCTTGTGCGCGTACGCAAGCCTATCTTTCACGGTTGCTTGTCGTTAACATCTCGACTATATGTTGAATTCTGATACAATTTGTGGCGCTTTTGATTAGCACATTCTCATTAAACGAATCCTTAACCTTTGTGCTGGTTTGCAAGTGATTGCCCTTTCAATCTGCGAGAAAGCTTGAGACTCAAGCATCAACGAAAGGCAATCTCAAATCTTGGAAAATTAATCGCTTTCAAATATTCGCAACACAATAGGAAACCAGGAAATTTTCTATAATTATAGCTGGCGATGGACATCAGATGTTTTCACTGAGCTATAAAACCGGGCAGTTTCAGCTGTTGATTTTTGCATCACGCAACATGACTTATGAAGAAATATTGCTTTGCGACACGACATAAACGACGAAAAAACATTGCCATAAAATTTCGTGTGATTGAGCAGTGTCTTATAAATATTTTTTGTTTGTTTATGAACAAGAAAAATCCGATCGCCACAATGTTTTTTGCCTCCGTTTTTCTTATTGCATGTTTCAAACAAGTTTTTAGTCTGAAGGTGGAAGAGAAACTCTGAAGGTGGAAGAGAAAGCGTGAAATTTAAAGGGCAATACTGAAAAATCTTACGAACGCAACTATCGTATATACCTCTTGATGTATCTACTACACCAGTGGAAGTGAATCCAATTAATTCTAAGTAGGTAGACCCACCGACATCATAACCTTTTCATGTAGAGTTTAAAACATTTTTTGTGAATCTCTTCTTTTCATTGATTTTTTTTTGCAAGGAATGAAGTCAATCAATGAGGAAACTGAAAATAGTTCACTAACGAAGAAAAATAGGAAACGAACTACGACCAACCTCACATGCGGCAAAACATCTAGATTGCCAGTGACCGTTTAAATCAAATCTGTGACAATGACAATAAATAAGGATGCGGAAACACACACAACTTTTTCTTTGCAAGTAGTGCCTTTTTAATTTTCGTTAATTCGTTGCTCAGTTAAGAGAATGCTAATCACTCATAATTTCGATTCTAACTTCATTTTCCAGTTGCGCTCCCGATATAACTTATTTAGCCTTTTTTACCTTTGTATGAATTTGTGCATTGCCTATAAGGTTTGTTTCCAAATGGGAGCTTGCTTTCATTTCAACATTTCACAGTGGGTCTGCGTTTTGGATTTCACCATCGTATCGGTTTTCTTTCATTCTCTTATTGCTTGCAGCACACTCTGGGTTAGCCAGACTTAAAATCGACCAGTATAAGCACGAAGGCAGTTTTCAGGTCTGACCCTTTGCTGTGAATCAACGTTTAACTTTGTAAAGTCGCGTGGCGCAGTTACATTTGCCATCCACCCACATTATTGCCGGTTTTTGCTTCACAATTGTGTGACTATTGCGTCATATCTTTTCAAACCTGCATTGCATGTTTTGGAGCAAGGTTGCCATGCCGCCCACAGCGACCAATCTGGACATCTGCCTGTGTTACACTGCTGAAATTCTTCGGTTTTTCCCATACAGTATTTGGATCCGGGTACATTGCCATCGCAGAATCTTTGTCTTCTCTGCACTCCTCCTCCGCAGGTCGCGCTGCATCTTATCCACGTGCTCCAAACCGACCATTCGGGCCATTCTGACAACATGTGCAAACGATTTTCCACGCCTATGTGGAACTTGAAATATCCAACAACGTACATGTCAGTCGCTGTTCTTCGAAGTGTATGGTTCGTATTTTGGCCAAAACATCAATTTGCAAACAAGCGAACTAAAAAAGACAACTTTAAAAATTCCCAAAATGAAAATACAATTCTAGCAAAAGCTGTTGACAGTTTAAAAAAGCAATAAACCATTGTCATTGTGCGATGGCAAATACAAAATGAAGAGGTAACTTTAACTAAACAGTCAATCCTTTCAAAGCGGAAATTTTACTTTATTTAAACGAAGGGTAATTTCTATGTTCAGGATATCGCGACTATAATCGAACTGAACAAAAGCATAAGGTGTGCTGCGTTTTTACCTGTGCAATTCATCGTCCACGATGAGCCAGGTTCCTTTTGCTTAAGTTTCGTGCTGGTTTTTAGAAAATAGAAATAGAACCCTCCAGACAGCGACCGTGATATACCAAAGCACAAGTCTGAAAATTTCAACGAAACATAATTTTAACCTCAATTCTGGGAAAAATTCGAGGACGATGAAATGAGAATGCTGCAAACGTCTGTGCAAAGTAATTTTGAAATTTCACCATTTCGTGACTTGGTGGAATATCAAACTATGAAAGTCAACTAAAATATCTAAGACATAAATTTAAGCCTAGGCGTGGCGCCAAATGGCTTCAGCCAGATGTTGCAAAAAAGAATAAAATGCACAAACCTTTCTAGTTTTTCAAACGAAAGACAAAATGCGATGTACAATTTCAAACAAAGAAAAATGTTCTCGTTGCTTAATTGACATGCTGCACACTTTAAAATGTCTCAACACTTGCTGTATCTGTTTTACCAACTTCATATTTCGAAGTGACATAGGTGAGGGAGTAGGCAATTTTTGGGGGCGCAAAGGATATTTTGCCCGAATTTCCCCAATTTTGCCCGAAACATTTTTACAACAAAACTTTCTCCCTACAATTTTCTGTAGTTGTTCGTACATTCTACAGTATTTTCCTCTACCATATTGCCGTAGACTTCAAAATAGAAAATTTGTTACTTGAAATTTGACTCTTAACAACCCAACTGAAAAAGTAAGCTAAACTGTGCAAGAACATTGTCAGAAGCCAGCTGGCGCAGGACTCTGAGAGTCTGCCTCATACTTCTGAGCTTTGGCGTTCCATTCACATTCCAACTGTTGCTGTCAGCAAGAAACCTCACACTTGACTGAGGACATACACGCAACACACTGTATGGCAAAATGTGTTAATCCAAAAGTGCACTTAAATTAAAAACATAGCTTTTCTGTACGTACTTGGCATAGACACTGCTAATATGAAGTCGGTGCTCTGCAGCATACTCGATTCCCACAGTGTACAATTAATAAAGCACGTAAATGAAAGGCCTTTTTTTTGCCCAAACTTTCAAGTGAGTCAGTTACTCATCAACTCTCACATATTAAAACACGAAGTTGCTAGAAACACTTTGTTGATTTTATATATATTTAATGTGTTCTTTATGACATAATAAACTTTTATTTATACAGTCAGTAACAAAGTGATACAATTTCATTAGTATTGTTCAAAATGTCGGAACTTCTTTGCCCAAATTTTTTGAGATTTTGCCCAAGCTCTTGACAAATCAAAACGTTTGGGGGTTCTCTATCACCCATTCTACCTCCAGCTCCTACATCACTGCGAAAGGTATAGTGAGTATTTTAAGTGTTGAAAAAGAGGAAAGCTGGGTTAAATCTGATAGCTTGATTAGAAGCAATTTGCATGCTTTTATTCAACGAGACGCATCTTCATACAATACTTTATCCGCTCACTTCAACTATCCGATGCAATTTACATATTTCCATTAATCTCTCGCTATGTAATGTTTCTGTATGATGATGACTGAATGCAATATTTGCTAGAGTGCGTTGTTTCTGTGTTCTTTCCTTTTCTATATTGACTGCATGTAAGAACTAACACCTACCCTGTGATATGTTGTATGAAGCATTTTTTAGCCTTGTGTTCTACTAACCAATGTGATATGAACTTTGTGTTTGAGTCATACAGGTGTGTAAATAAATACATAAAAACATCAATCGCATCGCTTGATGGTCCATAACCAGGCATTCATCTAAAAAACGAAAAGCATCAAACTCCAATTAAATGGTTTGCTTGTATGTTTGAGTGGTATGCCTTTGCTCAGCAAGCATTGACAGTGGGAATGAAGTAGGTGGGAAAAAAAAACACAAAACGTAAGGAAAGTACAGTTTGCAAAAAATATGGCAAGGCTAACCACAAACCTTTGAGTAAGGAGCATTTCTTCTTTGCTTCACTTTCAGTATACCCGAACTGCCGGACCCCATTCAGAAAAAGGTCGCCCACAAAAGAACCCTGCAGCTCCAGGAAGGTGCATTTGATCGGAACTGGAAATAAAAAAGTAAGCTTTCCAAAGCTTAGGTTTCAAAACAAGGCATATGATGAAAGCAAAACTAGGTCTAAGAAGAGCAATTGATCGCACGCTTTGGAGTTTTCCACTGTACAGGCTCCGCGTACTGGAAAAAATGCAAAGTTTTTCGAAATATTCAAGCATTTAGTAAGAACGCGGGGAATTAATTGATTTTAGGATCACTATTTTGGAGTAATTAAAGTGACTAGCGAATTTATTGAAAAGGTTGATTACTTCTCACAGCAAAATTGTGAACCCAGGTGGATAAAGACGTTGTGCGAAAACGATGGAAATAATCATTTCAGTAACCCATCAGACGCATTATGTTTGCAATCAAAATCTTTACAAAAAGCGTTCACGATCCTAGGGCACTACAGTGACGCTTTGGGGTTACGACTAGAACGTTTAAATTGGAACGTTTAAATTTGGAACGTTTAAATTTCGCTGCAACGTTTAAATTTCGCTGCAAGCGACTGGAACGTTTAAACTTCGCTGCATCGCGCTGAAACTGCGGAAGGTTAACCACAGCGCTTGCGCTTTAGCACAGAGTGATGCCAGGTGGTAGAGTGCTCTACCTTAACAAGTTCACAGGTCGTACTCGTAACCAGGGGGGAGCAAGGGGCGAACCACCCTGGAATTTTTTAGCCCTCCCTGAAAAAATGTATTGGACATAGTTTAAAAAATTCGCTCCCCCCCAGAAAACTCTTCGTCCCCCTGGTGTCCCAATCTGGTTACATGCCTGCAAGTGCACCGTTTTTACTGCTGCCTTAGAGCGGTGGTTTGTAGTGGAGCACAAAATCTAGCTTGTACTAAGGCCACTATTACTTTATTTGAAGGATAAACGCTTTTCGTTTGTTCCCTGTAACTGCATAACTAAATATGATGAAACGTGAAGATTAATCCCTTCTGTATCCTGACAACGAAAACTTGTTGCATATTTGTGTGGGGCTTCGTTTTGTTTGTTTATCACAGAAACATTTATGCCTAAATGGAGACCTTAGTGAAGGTCACCTTTCACAAGAAAAATTCTGCAGCAAATCAAGTATCGCTATTGATCCTACCAAGTCATTTGGCTAGCAAGCAACTGATCTCAGCCAAAAGATGAATACAAACACTTTTGTTTGCGAAAGTCAGTTTACCTGAACAGGGATTGGTGTTGCAGGATTTGACTTCATATGCATCAGATTCAGTGCAACCTCCTGCGAGGCACGAGCGCACTCTAGTGGTAATCCCGCTGCTACAACTCCTGCTGCAGGGCAACCAGCCACTCCACAAACCCCACCCAGAGGGGACGTTGTTGCTGACCGTGTTTACTGCAACATGATAACAGGCGGCGTACATTTTTGATAACAACGCTACCCCCTATTTTTACAGAGCATTCCCTGGCGAAGCCATCAAACAGACGATTCTTTTTTAATAATTTTATAACACATAAAATTCAGAGAAAGAATGATTGAAGAAGAATAAGGGTGAGTTCAAACTAATACAGAGAAATAATAATAAAATTACGTGCGTAAGGAAACAACTGTTATTTTTTTCAAAAAAGCATCGTCCAGAAAACCTGAAATAAAATTATTGTTTTATTTCCGGGTTGTGACATAAAAAGCTCACACAATACTTCGTTTTCTTCCTCTTTGTCACACTTCAGTTTATGCTGAACATTCAATAAATATCATGTTGCAGAACCAGCCAACAGGATAACAATAATAAAAGACTTATTATTCACTAAAATTTAGTCAGAGTTTGGTTTTGTAAAACTTTAAAGACTGCACCTACATTTCTAATAAATGAACAGTTTTGATGTTGAGATGTTTCTTTTTTTTAGAAACATGAAAACAGACCCAGTAAATAAAAATGATTAACTGTTGTAAAGTAGAACAAAAGCCAATGTTGGTAAAAAAGACCCAATAATTAATTTGAAAAAAATGATTTGTCCGTCGAACCATTCTGAACGTTGAAAGCAAACCGAAATCCCCTACTGCTAAAAATCCAAATGCAAGGTGAAAGCGGAGGAGCGAAGATCCAGCCAACGCTGCCGTCGGGAAGTGTTCGCATGGAGTCATCTCTGTTTCCCCATGATAGGCATCGACCTCTGCAGGATATGTTTCCTTCGTTCAACATAAATGATGAGACATCAGAAGGTTCCTTGAAGACGAATTTGTAAAACAAAATCAGTGGCACAACCGGATGAGTTATTGCCAAGGAGAGGTACTGAGGTACAAATATAGCGTATTACCAGTGGCGTACGGTTGCCATTTTGGTTGGGTGTTCACCAGGCTTGCAACCAGCCCAAAACTTTGAAGGTTCACCCGCCGTAGTGTCGAACAATTGAGCAGATTGGCAGTTCACCATAATAATCAAACCACGCGCAGCACGTACGCTAGAACGTCGGCAGCATCGGGCATGAACATGAATTAATCAATTTCATTTATCGTGACGAAATCTTTTCAATAAACTCACTGATAAGAAATAAATAGCATTTTCGACATAAAATCATCAAATTAGTTGACTGGCTTACGTGTTAGGAAGCATCTTTTTTCGACTGATATCAACATTCCACACTTTAGCGTTAGGCTACTTTGCACGCGAGCCTAGGCTCACCACTACTGAAGTCAGTAATATTCAGTTTCGTGCGTTCTCATTTCAAAAATCGTCCAAACTGTTACACTAATCATCATACAGACAAACCACACCACCTACCTAGCCAAAGTAGGCTATTTCGACCTGAAGCAAAACCCACGCACGTCCACTACAAGGAATCCAGCCTACTGCACAGCTTGCTTCTACGGTACAGATTAAGCGGAAATGCTAGCAAAACAACGCATGACGTACCAAGGTGTTCAACAGGCAAGGTGGACACCCTGGCTGCTTAAAAGCGTTAAAGTTTGGCTCCACTGGCTTTTTTCTTTTCTTTGTTTGTTTATTTAACTTTGCGTGTTCTTGAACAACATGCAGTCATGCTTCAGCAGACAAGCAAAAATCGTTCGGCCGTGTTAGAAATATTTCCGCTGCATGAGAAAACAATACAAATAAAGGCTGTTCTTGGCATTAAATCGCCCTAAAACTGATCTTTTTTTCTTCATTTCCAGGTGTACAATGAGCACCTTGAACACACTGTATATCAGCCACTGCGTATCACTGAAAAACGACATCAATCAACTCCAGCAAATGTAACCAGGAAATGCGCAAGCAAGAGCTTAAAACGCGTTGTCATAGAAGAAGGTCCAAAATTTTGCTTGAAAAGCTGGAAAACTAGATATTTGTAAGAAGACATTTTTTGACCTTCAATAATCGTTGAGCATCTAACCCATAAATAAATCACGCGCATAGCAAGTATTCTTGTTTTGGTAGGGAAAATCAAAATGTCTGGGTTTCCAAGAACATTAAACTTTGACTACATCACGGCACGACATACACATAAGTTCTGCTTTGACTAGCAACTGAGCATGTTGTCCGTTCGTGTGGATCCAAGGCAAACCCACTGCTGTTAGTCAACTCGTCGACTTGAAATGAATGGCAGATCAGCCAAAAACGCTTGCGTTAAGTTCCTGAAGCTTATACGAAATTAGCCAGCATTTTTGTGTGGACAGTATGTAGCAATAGAAATGGCTTCCCAACTTACAGTAGCTTGTAAAAGTGTTGTTGCACAACTTGTAACATCGCATCATTATATGGTTATGAACAACAGAAAGGTTTTCGGTAAGCACCACTTCATGCTCACAGTTTCAGTACCTTAAAGAACTGGCCGAAAGTGTTCGTAATTCCCAAAACGTAGCGACCACGTGCCGTGTCGTGCCAGCCAACCAGATAAGACTCAACAAAATTGAAAACGTCTCGATCTGCAAATGTATATTACATAAATACATACGTATATTGCCTAAATTAAGATATATGTTACTGTACATCAACACAAATGTATTTTTACATAAGCGCAAAGGCATATTAAATAAATCCGTATTCAGAAACTTGCAGAACTGCACTTTGAAAGCAAACGTCTGTTTGTACTAGTGGAAGGTTTAACACTAAAGCTTTTGCAATTAAACAAACGTCGACACCACTGAAAAACTCAATTTAGAGACTAATCAAAGCTTTTTTACTGTAAAAAACGAAAATGGTTTTGAACCGCAGAAGTCTTAACGCCTCAAGCTTCGAACTAATGTTCATTTCCTAAAAATTCTGTCTTTTCACAACGTTAGGATCTAAATACGATGAATTAAAAATTGCTTATTTTGATATCTCTTGCGAGACAAACATTTTTAGAGTGTAATTAAAATTTTAGAACATTTCTTTCAGAGTTTTAAATTCTAGACTGTTTGAACGAACAGTCCAAATCAACTACCTCTTCACTGCAAAACCTAACGGTAACCTAAATTGATCAAAGTCTGAAAGGATAAGGACAGCGATAGAGCCTGAAAACCTGGCATCGGTCTCGAAACGAGCCTCAAGTCCCATTTTTGCCATTAAGGCATATAACAAGAGTTGAACAGAAGGTGGAGGGAAGGGTCTGTCAACTTTAGGGCAGATAATGTGCGGCAAAAAAATTTACGGAAAAAATACAGGTTAACCTCGGATCCTTTGTTGTTACCAACTGCTGTGCTCCTTTGCAAATGTGTTCTCGCCTTTTCCAATGACTTCAAGGTGACTTTCGAAAATTAGTATTTGTTTTGAGCGGCGCGGCACTCTATAGATTACACACAGTCAGTAGGAAATCTACAATTTACCGTACAACATAGCAGGTAGTCGTCATTGTTATTCACAAACCAACGATGTCAAGGACGTGTCAAAGTCAATTCGCGTTGGTTTTCCTTCCAACATGACACCACCCAAATTTACTTACAACACTCACCTGGGTATAGTCGAGCAATCACTGGATCCCTTTCAGATAAACCTCCGCCTTTACTGATCCACGCCACAGGATCAAACGACTGCTTCCCGGTAATTACATCGTTTTCGTTGTAAATCGTGATGAAGCCAATTCCTCTGCACAAATAAATACTCTTATTTTCTAAAAAATAATTTTCAACGACCAGTTTAGCTAACCTACCCACTGTCACTTCAAAGCATTGATCAATCAATCATGCCAATGCCTTTCTCTTTCAAAACAAGTGACTTTTTTCAGCGATTTTACATTTTTCTTGCCATGTGGCAGTCAGCCATACTCCCCTTCTGTGACACATGTTGTTAACTCTATAGCCTAGCTATAGAAAACTATAATCAATAAGCTGTTCAATCCTGTCCGCTGAACATGTCCAAATCATACTAATAAGACCACAGCATATTTCGCATGCTTTACGAAGTTCATTTGTCCACAAAACAAGGCGCGCTTGATGAGAAACGGTTAAAAATAAACAGCAGCAGTTCTCACCAAATTTATCCCACGATTAATACCTCTTCGAAAAATTATCACCACCTGGCTTGCTGCTGTTGAAAATAGCTAGATAGCAAATTAAGGTTCAGCTCAAATACAGACCTTTGTAAAATGTGGTGTGCACTACAGTGCGAAAACAACAACAGCACAATTTCATTTACACCTGAAACCGCTAGAAGGCAAAACTGAGCCAGGAGTAACTACTGGGTGTGCGATTTTTTTTCATATTCCATTATCGATAACAAAATGCACATCATTCATCTGTACGGCGTTTGAACAGTACGTTTCCTTATTAATGTCTTGTGATAATAACATCAACCATAAGATGCATCGAAAAGAAATGTACCCATCCAATGCGTTGAAAAGTAGTTTCCAACCAAACTCTGACTGCGCCAGTTGTCCGAGTTGAGCGCTAGTGCGCCCTCTGCCGTCTCCCCTTGCTCTAGAAAAAGTAATCGTCTTTACGTTGAACAAAACTAAAAACCGATCTTTTCTGAACTTAGTCGTTATACTGTTGCATAAAGCAGAATAATTAGTGGGGATAAAGGGGTTCTATAGGCCAGGCGATTTGACTGTTTGTGTACATTAGTCTACTTATGGGCTGGTTTTGGGAAACCCTCACATATTTTGAGGTTTTCAAGGCCGAACTCATGTGATCTTGACAACACTCGGCATACATCGGTAAAAATGTAAATTGTATTATTTCCGTGGAAACACAGCTGTTTTTCAAGAAATTGGTTTCACTGTGACCTCACATGGTGTTAAATAAAAAATTACACTTTTGAAAAGTCAGCACTTTGTTTTTTTGCGTCATGCGAGCAATTCTATCAAGCGAGCCATTACTGTAAGTTTATATTGCGTCAACGATACAACGATACCTGTTAATCATAACTTGAGAGCATGAAGCGTGGAATTAGGCCCGCAGCCAGGATTTAAAGTTTGGGGGAAATACATTTTTTGGGGTGTTAGATTTTGTTTTTACATACGTTTCAAAAAAAAAAATTGCTAGGCACAACAAAATTTGGCACCACAAACATTTTGCGGGGCGTACTGCTCCCAAATACCCCCGCGGCTACGGGCCTGCGCGGAACTAAGTGTTAGTTTTGTACAAGCACAGAATACCGGGTCTAAAATTTCTGGAACCGGCCACGTAAACATCTACCGCTGTAACGCAGCTTTCGACACCTAGCTAAGGTCGCCCAGTACGCACAACCATGCTTTACGTTGATTCCTCAGCACGCTACAAACACCTACATGTGCAAAAGGGTCCCGGACAGTGAGTCGCCGAGGGAGATCCCTTGAGGGTGTCGGTCTGCGGCGCAGACAGTGGCGAACTGACGTTCAGCAGAGTGGTAATCAACCAACTGCGCCAAACCGTGCGAACACAGCCAAGTACCACCTGCGCAAGAAACTCAACTTTTGCTCTACTTTTCCCTTTAACACCAGAACTTCTCAACTTTAGGGCCTAATGCAGTGGTTTTCAACCAGGGGCAGCAAAGAGTTTTTAAAGGTCCGTGGAAACCGGTAAATTTTAGGTTTAGCGTTACATCGTTAAAGGGAAAAGTAGAGCGATTATGTTATCCGTGGAATATATATCATTATTCACCCTTCGCTGACCAGACATTGTATCTGGCAAAACTGTTACGCGGAAACTGAGAAAACCTATCGTTACCGTTATTGTTACGATATAATTTGATAAGACGATTGATACATTCACATTTCCAAAAGTACAGCGATCCAGACTGTTCGTGGATTTAATCTCCCAGCTTGTAGCATTAGCCACTTTCGATCTAATTAAGTATCTCTTTACAATTCCAGAACCAGTTCATTTTACGCAGGCTAATATTCTGTCAGTCAAACTGAACGTGGTATTTGCTGCAGTTGTACGAAAAGGTATATTCTTTGCAGCTACGTGCAGCTTTTACTTTAAACTTCTCTGATACGGCGATGCCGCTACTGCGCATGCTCATTGACTTTGCTGCCAGAAACCTTTGTGAATCTAGATTTTCTGCTCTAGTGCACATCAAATTAAAATGTCGAAGCAAAACTGAAAGCGCAACGATGAATTTCCATGCCTGCCTGGAAGTTGCCACAGCAGATAGCTCACTAGCGATGAGTGAAATCGCTTTGAAATAATTGACCTTTCGCATATAAACTATTATTTGAAGGTTTATGTGCATAAGAAAGATTCGTGCTTGCAGTTTAATGTTTGACGTTGTGCTTTATGACCAACCGATACAGTGACTATCACTCCATTTCCGCCTAACAGTGACCAAATATATTTTTCAATAACAAAAAAAACGTTAACAATACGATGGGATCCACAAGTGTCCACCATAACACAAAGATTAAGAACCACTGGTCTAATGACACTTACCGCAAACAATTAAAATAAAAAAAAACGAGCAGACTATCTGGACAGGTTTACACTGAGCAAGTAAATGAGCTCGCTTAAAATTCAACTTTTGGTTAGCGGAACGTTGAATGAAAAACATGTTTTTTAACAAAAATAAACTAAACCTGTTTTGACGAAAGTTTGTCCAGGAAGTTCCAACAAAGAACTGTGCAATTTTCCTCTGTCGTCCACAAAACTGAGCTGATCGCCATTGGTGGAGTTTGCGAAGTTATCAACACCAAAGACAGCAAAGTAAATGGCGAAATACCCTTCACCGTATGCCAACCGAAAGTCACCCACGTTGCGATCCTGTAGATAATACTAATTCGCATCATGTTTGTTTCACTTAAAATCGTTTTGGCTGCTTTTCGTTACAATGCGATGCATTCGTTTTTGTAAGAATGGCTTTTATAGATGTAGCAAAATTTTGAGTGTTTGCATTGTCACGGGAAAGAGCGATACTATTTCAAACAAACGTGCCTTGACATCTTTCAGCCTCATGGCAAGACTGTAACTTCCTGTTCACCTGTTGTCGAGTGATACAGTATATTGCCTTCAAACAAAATCAATTTCCTGTCGCGGGCGGTTCTGAGATGAAAACTCAAAACAAAGACTACTTTGCATGATGATGAATCAGATTTTACTTCAAGGAAAAAGTTTTTTTTTTCATTTTTATCCGATACCGAAAATCGCTTGCACTGAATGCTCTTGTTGCTTACGGCTTACGGCATAAATGCAATGCACTTTTTCTGTTAGTAGAAAAAAATCAGTTTCTACAAAAAAGTGCAGAGCGTACGTACAGGAACTGCTATTGCGGAGTTGAGTAAAGTGGACCACTTTACGCTGAGATCGTCTCTGTAAAACTGGAGATACATTTTTCGCTCCCGAGGATCTTTAGCATCTACCTGTCACAAAACACATTTCGCTTGAAGACAATGTTTTACTAGGAAATAGGAGGCGAACAATTGATGGAAAAGTGAAGGGATTGCATTAAAACTTCAAGGAGGTGACTACCCAGATTTGAAAAGAAATATTGTAATGGAAATCACAAGCTGTATCATTTAAACTACGTCATCCATTAGTTTAATTGGTTTGTGATAAACAAATGAGCTGACGTTTGTTTCTGCTAAATTTACTTTTAAGAGGTAGCCATTGTCAACCATGATTTTGTTCATCTCATTACAGTTTATGAGGATAATGGCAAGGCAAATGGATAGGGAAAAGTTTGAGATATTTGTTAAAATAATCGATGCCTGTAGTTTACAACAATGAAAATTTTCAGAAAAAGTGGCATTATGTTTTATGCGCGTTTTCATTGTTGCGTTATCATTTCTATGTGATTTCATGTTGCTTCTTCCTCAGCCAAACAATGTTGTGCTGCCGAACAAGTCACTTACATACAAAGCAGTCGCGAAACTTCCGTCGTAGAAACCGTAGATCCCCGCCACCTTTGCAGGAGTCCCGTTCACCACCGGCGCCAAGTGACGCAGGCCTGTTTGAGTCTTGCCGAACAAGATCACGTGACCTTGGCCACTGTTATCCGTGTAAGCAGCAATCGAGAAGTTAGTCGCCACGGGCTACAGAAGAAGACAGACACCCAGTTTCAAAGACACAAGACAACAACAGCGTTTCTAAATCCAAAGGAGTTTTTTATCTCGACTTTCCGTTTAGTGTCGCGAAGATTGGCAATATTATAAGCAAGGAGAAAGAAAAGAAAATCACCATTTCACCTTTATCACAAAAAATTACAGTATTTTGAAGCTCTAGGAGTTCAAATTTTTAAGGCAGCCTGTTTCGGTCTTGGTATAATTTTTCATCAATAATCAAAGTTGAGTTACGGCATTTCGCGCTATCAAAGTCTTTGATCATGGGCAACGTTAGTGCTTAAATTCATTTTTGCAACTTTGCTCGGACTGTTGGTATGTGAATTCAAAGTTATGAGTAATGAATAGAAAAATAGGTATACAATAAAATTATTTAAAATCACACCTTGCGTAGCGGGAAAAAACTGTCAAAGAACTTTTCTTGCAGGTTACATATGTTTATTGTCGTGAATCCTTGTTCATTTTCACTTACATAGTAATAGGTTCGTGGTGAAATGGCGCATTTTTCGTACGTACACCAGCTGTCAACGGTTTCTTCAGTCAACCAATCTTCAGGTAGAGGGATTTGTTGGATTGAAGTGTTAAATCCGTTGATTTGAACCCTTGCCGAACCTTTCTGTCTAATCTTGAGAAATCCTTGACCACGCTGAGACGGATCAACATCTTGTTTAAGAACAACGTTTGTCTGATGCTGGTGCGATGACTTGGCAGCTGTATAAAAAAACAACAATCGCATTTCGAAAGAACTGCGGTCGAAAACGGATCAAGACCTTGTGACTAAAAATAGTTTGTTTTCGCAAACCTTTGACTGTGGGGGTGTATGAGGCAGAAGGGGATAAACGATCGTCCGACCGACCCCGTCAAGAACAGCGATACAGCGATAAGGCAACACAGTCTATCAGTATCCTTTTCAGATGTAGCGATTGCTGATTGTCTACTTATGCAGTAAATTCAATGTAAGGTTTCTACTACACTAATATGACCGCAGCAACGCCTTCCCGTGATATCCCTGTTTCCGCAGCATTTCTTATGGTGCGGAAACTATATGTAAGGCAGTGGTGTAGGAGCTGGGGGCGCAAGCACACCCCCAAAAGTTTTGATTTGTCGAAAATTCGGGCAAAATCCCTGAAAATTTGGACACAGAAGTTTCGACACCTTTTTTTCTTACTGAGTGACAAATGAGTCTGACTGAATAAAAACGTCTGACTTTTTTTCTCCAAAAAATTTTTTTTGACTCCCAAAAAGACTTTTTTGCCATTAGCTTCGTGTTTCAGAGTTGGGGAGAGTTGATGATAAGTAACCGACTGGTACAGAAAATTTGTAGAGGGACGTTTTGCAGCAGAAAATTTTTCGACAAATTTGGGGACATTCGGGCAAAATATCCTTCGCACCCCCAAATATTTGCCTGCTCCTACACCTATGATGTAAGGAAAAGTGTCTGTATCAAATGAAAGATGTTTGAAGGTGCAGTACTGCGTCAACATTGGCAGTCGCCATTATTCAAGATTCCAATATCAAAAATACTGTACTTAAAAACGCCCCATCCAAACACAACGCACCGTAAGATGTGAGGAATGCAATACATATTTACCGCTTGAGTACAGAAAACCTGCAATGAGGAACAACAGCGAAATCTCCAGTAGTTTCATCACTGAAAGCAAATACGTGAATTTTCAAGATGGTTGTATCCATAAGACGAATTGCTTCTAATCTTTTTTGAACCAGTTTGACATTCTAAAAATGAGTCGTTGTGGCATATGCTCAGGGAAATATTAACGAAATGCAACTACAGTTCTGTAAGAAGATCGTCATTGCAATAAGTGATGTTATTTGTTTTTTTATTCAGATTGCAACAAGTGATGTTATTTGTTTTTTTTTTCAGATGTTATTTTAATTTACCGGTAGCTGCGCCTAATATGCCGGTGGCACTGAATTCCATTTCTGTTACACTGTTTGACATATTGTTTTCAGCATTACTGCGCTTCTCCTTTCCGGTGTCAAGCGAAATTTCTGACCTCTGCCAAATTTCTGACCCATTGTTATTTGTCAGTTATTTTGCTTCTCAGAGTAAAATAATAAAGTTTGACGATTACTGTTTTGATGTGCGTTGTGTAAATTAAAATTTTTTGGCTAGATGTCAGATACCCACAATAAGCCACAGTACGGGAATAACTATAAAGCGCGAAGGTAACCACTGAAAAATATTGGACTCATTCCTAGACCTCAATTATATTTCTTTTTCCAACCCTACCAGAAACACTTACCTAAACACCAAACCCTAACCCCCAATCACCAGTTTTCTCAGCGTAATTGATATGTAGAATATTACTCTGTGCATGCGCACATGGCGTGAAGTCAGAAATTTTGCTTGACACCGGACAGCTCTGGTATTTTGTTGCACTCACGCTCCAACGGGAGCCTCTTCTTAACCGGCTTCGCGCCAAGACAAAGGTTCGTTGAGTGTTCGTGCACGAGTTTCTACATGCAGATGACGCTGCTCTGGTCTCTCAGTCTGACGAAGAGATACAGGACCTCTGCAACTAATTTGCAACTGCTTGCTTCAAGTCTGGCATCAGTCTGAGAAAGACAGTGTTGCTGTATCAGCATGTTTTTATCCATTCAGCAATCAAGATCAACTGCAGCGCCTTATGTTGCCGCCTTATCCATTATGGTGGACAAGTTTTTGCTATCGTGGCTCTGTAGTTACCAGTACGAATTCTTTATATTAGAAGACGTGGAGATCAAGCCTAGATGGGCGAGGCAGCAACCACTTTCGGGTGTGGAACAATCACAACCTTGGACAGTGTTCTAATGTACAGTGCGGAAATCTGGTCCACCTACCGCCTCTCAACATCGTCCGAATGCATTTATTTTTCGTTATCCGCGTTCTATTTTAGGCAAATGTACTGTATTGAAGAAAGTATTTGTGACATTGTTGAGACTTTTCGGCGCCACTGCAGTGATTCAGCTCCCTGGTAATTGTGCCCCACTTGTCCCCCTGGTTACGCCCCTGGGCTTGATCATGTACCCAACACCTCCGTGATGGACATCACTGAAATTTACACCGTGCATAAAACGTTTTGGCTCTGCCGGGAAGGCCATGTACAGAGGTAAGAAGATAGCGGTCTACCAAAAGATCTCCTGTACAGTTCTTCGGCACTCGGCCATCGCCCATCGGTCAACCTAAACTCCAGTTTGAAGATGTTTTGAAACGAGGTATGACAAGCTTCAGTATCTCCTGACGACAGGCAGGCAGTTGCATGCGATAACTGGCGTGCTGCGTTTTCACGGCATGACCAAACCCTTCCAAAGCTACATGCTAACGATTGGGAATAGCGTCGCTACTATCGTCACCCTCCGCACGAGACCGAAACGGTCTCTCAAATTTTTCCAACGGTTTCTCGAAATACAGTAGAACCTCGCTTTGCTACCACCATCTAAATATATTACAACCTGGCTTTAAGACCATACTGGTATTTAGATGAAATAGTTGCGGTCTCTCAAACTGTCTTAGCGGTCAGCAAGGTCAAAGCTTAAAAAACCCTGACTGGGAGTTAGGGGCTGGGAAGGCTTGGTTGATTAATTCACGCCGCAAACTCAACCTAGACTGCAGTTTGATAATTACCTCGAGAAAAATCAATACGACATACAGACCTTCCTGACTTTCTAACACTGAGATGCCAATAAGCAGTGAGGCGAAAACGTCTGATCTGAAGAAATAAACACAGCAAACCTATTTACAACACTGTCTCGAAGCAAACACACATGCTCAATTGCTCACGCTCAGAAAGCGCAACATAACATGTTACGCAAAAACAACATATGAAACGTGAAGGAAATGATTGCTGAACAATATGATTTGTCCAACTCTACCAGAACATTAGCAAAACAGCCACCTAAACCTCAGTTCTCATTGTCACCCAAAATCCTAATAAAGTTCCAAAATCGCAACTTTCTACAGCCAAAAATCCCCGTATGTCAATCTGCCACAAGCGGGTCTACGAAGTAGGCCAAACAAATCACAGCGTCACACGTTCGCAGCCAGGACTTGCGACAGGGGGGTACAAAAGGTACATCATACCCGGGCCCGGTACGTAGTGGGGACCGGGAGGATGAAAGCACGGACGCCAAGTTTTTCTGTAATGAAAGCCAAAATTACTAGTGTATGCCAGTTGCCAGTATAACGATTTACCTATTTCTAAATCTTAGCATGGTAGATGTTTTATCTATATTCTGACTACTGCACAAACAAGCTGCGCAAGTTTCTACGAGGACCCTAGAAGCTAGGGGGTCCCGGTATCGGTCTTCGTCTCCCTTGGTAAAATTTCTCACAGAGGCCCTATTCGTAACAGTAACATCAGTTCCTCTATCAGAGCAAAGCGGATGCATGTCGGCAATTTTGCACGCCTTTGGAACTAAAAATCATTTTGGTACAGTAGCTGCTGCCTAGCTTTTCAACAGCAACGACAGTGAACGTAGCGCTTGACTTGAAGCGATAGTGAGTACCAGACTCGTCACCAGTGAAGGTCTTTCAGGTGTGGTTTCGAGCAGGAAAGGATGTTAAAACAGGTTCGTAGCCACGGGGGGCATTCGGGAGCAGGGCTCTCCCAATTTTTTGTGCCCAGAAAGATTAGTTTTAAGCAAATATTAAAAACAAAAATCTTGACCTCTTAAAATGTATTTTTAAAATGTATTTTTTGTTAAAATGAAATGATAGCGTATGCTGCAGGGTACTAACCATATACATTGTCGTTTCAAATGGGTTTTAACCCCCGAGCGGTCAGTATGGGTGACACGTACTATAACGCCGAATCCGGGTTGCATTCTCTGCTTTGTCTACTTCAGTTTGTGCGTTTTGGTGACTAATGTCCTGTGGCGCTAGGATTTCCCTGCAAACTTGAAAAAAACGAAAACATTAAATGGAGGGCGAACCATGGACGATGATGGCAAATGCAGTTTATTCCAGCTATTCTTTATTCATCTCCCATTGCCATCACTTAGTGCAAAAATGCACAACTTTATCAGTCACCCCAAAACTTGACCTCTCTCGGTGCGGTTCAAATTAAGAACAACAGCTAGCTTCTTTTTCTCCAGGTCTCGCGACTCTCATACGCCGACACTGCTTCATCAACTAAAAGCGGCAGGTTCATCGCCTGGTATTTTTCGGTCATTTTTTGGTCACAGACCGAAATGTATTTGAAGTGACCGAAAAAAATTAAGTCATTTCGGTCACAATGTCTGAAAATATAGTCTAATGAACATTGTTACAGCGAGTTTTATTACAACTATGAGACAAATGACCAAAATGTTTCAGTGACTAAAATGTCTAAGCAAAAATGACCGAAATGTCTCAGCGAAAAAAACAGCTCATGGCTCTATGCTCTTCATGGGTAACCTTTGAGCAAACCATGCACCTTTGCAATACACCAGCAACGCTCCCGATAAGCCTCACAAGATACAAAACCAAACTGTGGGTGTTGACAAGCGACTTGGGACGGTGTGATTCGGTGAATGAGTTCAACCGCCGGAGGCGGTGATGAAGAACTTCCGTTGGTCTTTTAATCTTCAGAAAAAAATGTTTAGAAGGTGAGAGGCAAAATGTTTTAGCAGCACAAAAAGAATAGGTCTGCATGATGTTTGGCCTTAACAGCACTAGATTGGCTCATTCGGTCATTGTGGTGTCTACTGAAGTTCGGGTTACTGTGGCCCAATCGAAAAATCCACTAGATTGCATTTACGCGAGCACTACAGCCGTACATGCCAAACGTTAACTGGTCGGCTAAGCAAAATTCAGATGCCTTAGAAGTGAATTGGCGACAACTCAAAACAAAAATCGCAGTGGGCAGTGAGTTCGAAACGTTACAAACCGTTGTGGAAAAATGACTTGTGAAGAGACTGAGTTTTGCATGGGAGTATCCGTACATTACGATCAAACCGTCATGTTGGAAAGACTTAAAAATTTTGCCCAGAACTTACAACAGCTACAAAAGATCCTTGTAGATGAAGGTGCCATCTCGTGTTTAGTGTTCGAATCCTTAGGCTTCCAAGATCTAACCAAAACATTGCTAATCGTGAATCGAGATTCACCCAGATGTATTCGCGTTAGAAGGGGGTGATAGGGGGAAGGCCCACCTGGATTTTAAAATTTGATATTTTCCTAACAGAAAAATGTTTTTTCTTAGTTTCGGTGTTGGTAAAATGAAATTTCACCACTGTCCCCAACCCTGGAAAACATCCTTCCGACGCCCATGTCCACAGAAGTATGTGTGCTCCGGTTAAGCATACATGTTTGTTTTTGACCAAACAACCACTTTTCTTGATGGACATTGCGTTTCAGCTGCATGCAGTGGCGCAACTTACGGGGCAAATCGCCCTCCGACAAACTAAATGTAAAAACTGGGTCCCCACTTAACATACTTCGGTTTTCAGGTGTTTTTCGGAGTATTTTCCGGTGATTTAGGGCAGATCGTTCTCAACCGTTTCGTTGAAGGGAGCCGAACCTAGATTTGAATTTTGAGAGCTGCGCTAAAATTTTTTAACACAAGTAAATTGACACATTTCATTTTATTGCAGAAAGCAGTCTGTTACATATATTATTAGAGGTCTTATTAAAGACCGCTGACAGCCGCACAAAGGGTGCTTGGTGACCGCATGCAGTCCTCAGAACCGCTGTTGAGAACCACTGATTTCGGGTGTGAGTATAGCCATCCACATCCATATTCACCATCATTTATCAGTTTTTTTCCTGAGTGTTGGCTAGTGGGGACCCTACAGTGGCCACTGGGCGCTTTCATCTAAGTTGCATCAAACCTCTAGTTGCGCCACTACCGGCATGTGTGTGTTACCAGCGATCGTCAGTTCATTCGATATACTGTTGCTTTTCAGATTACTGTTAGCGATATAATCCAATGATAACTTCAGGCACTGGGCTGTCGTCATCGGCATTTCAACAATACAATACAAAAATTTTTATTTCAAGCCATCGAACCAAACTGACCTTGCGTGAAATATTGCTCCAAATGTAGGGCTGTTAGTTGTCGCTCCGGCACAACAGTTCAAGCTTATGTTGACATGCGACAAAGACGACACGCAGCTGGGGCCCGAAACGAACGAACAATGGCAAACAAGTAGTTAAACAGCGTGCGACTTCAAAATGGAGCTCTGTTGTTACCCCAAAAACACTGAACGTTTCACTGAATCGCATTCAATATGACACGGCGATGCCCCTCATAGCCGTGACCAGGAACCTCCTGAAAATCTTCACATTCCATTTGTACCAGAGGATAGCAACAGCTTACTCTAGTGAACGGTAAAATCCAACCCAAAATATATTCCCAAATCGCAGGAGGAACGCCCTCCACTTTCAAACAGCAGAATGCCGCGAACCAGGTCGGCCCCAGCCTACATACCTCGAGGGCGGGGGGTTAAGCTGGGCATTGGGGCTTGAAAATCAGTTCAGGGTCCTAAACTGATCTGCCGTTTACACTGCCTCACAAACAAGCGACCTTGAACTTCTTCATTGTGGTGGCTGATTTCGCCCAAGTCTCCCCCACAGTCAGGGTCTTCGGCGCGTACATGCGATGTTCCACGCAAGAAAATCCCCTTCGTAGAGGAAGTTACGCATTCTTCCGCGAGAAAGTCCTTGATCAACGCTCGGGTCGGGTCGCATCGAGCCAGGAAGACGTCGTCACAAAGTTTTATTGCAAAACAGCAAACGAAGCACGTAACGCTGCGAATTTCAGTAAAGAAACGCGAGAAAAATGCCAGCGTGCGGCATCGAGATAAGCTTTGCCAAATATTAAATAAACCGCGCGCGACTGGAGCGACAAGCAACGGACAGGGAAGAAATGCAAAAGCGAACGAGGGATTTTCTTTCGTCCAGCGATGAAACTTGGCGAGGAAAAGAGAACAGCACCGAAGTCGAAGCGGCTTCGAAAAGATCGCAAAGCTGGCTTCGGCGCGATGTCGCCCAGTGGCGACGGCGAAACGAATTTTTCGCGATGTTCTCGAAGCTTCCACAACGGCGTTTCACTGCGAGTCGAGTCAGTATGCGTCGAGCCAGTGGATAGCTCGGGTGAGATGGCATTCGTGCAAAACGCGGGACGGAGTCACTCTTGGCATTTTCAACCGTCCCGTTATTGGGGCCCAGCGGCAAGAACGTCGGAGTGAGGAAAAAACACGATTCAAAGCACCCAGATTTCACTGCGCTCTGTTCGAACAATCGTTTGGAATGCTACAAACAATTTTTGAAACTTTTCCAGGCCCGTAACTAGGGGGAGGGGGCGACAGCCCCTGGAAAAACATGTTGGACATATTTTGAAAAATTTGGGCTCATCTCAGAAAACTCTTCGCCCTGTCTAGTGTCCCAAGCTGGTTACGGGCCTGAACTTTTTTATGAGACGTTCTATGTCTTTATGAAAAAAAGATTCATCAGACAAATTTGACGACTGGCCGCAAAATGCAATGTTAGCTTCGGGTCCTGTCACTTCTAGTTATTTTGGTATCAAAGGCAAAAATACAAGCGAGCCGCTTCAGCAACAAGTTGCGATAGCTTGCGACGCGGATAAACAGAAAACCGCAAGTGGTCAATGCTTTAATGTCCGGCCGCAAGTGTCTCGACAATGTCAATTCATTGGCAGTTTAAGACGGCCAACTTGTTTCGAAGGAAAGATGTGGGGCAGAAGCTTTATTTTGTTTCTGCGCTATTCCTTCTCGCAAACATTCACGCCACACCACAGAATAAATACCTCAATCGAGCAGTTTGTCATTTTTACTGATCGCACGGGAATTTTTTTCCTAATTTAATAAAAATCGTTGTTTTCTGACAAGCACCTTCGTTTGTAATAAAAAAAAAAGACAAACGTAACAGTCGCAAAGGTTTAGTGTCAACAGCATCTTAAAGCGATCACGGCCGAACAGAGCACGAGCTCGTTGGTAACCGAGCTCGCGAACACACAGAAATGCTTCGCTGCCGGTTTTACCGACACAGCGTTTCGCTCAGGTCCGCATCAACGTATGAAAGAAGTTCCGGCTCGCGGTCGTTTTTCGACAACACGTGGGGGTTACGCCGCACAGCACGCTTATGCGGTAGATATATTGCACGATGACGTACGAACGGGTCCGGTTTTTGAGAACGGCGGTCGTGGAGAAAACGACGACGAGAAGTTTCGGTAAAACGCGGAAAAAAAGCAACTGCGGTAAAAACGAAACGGAAAATGCGTCGCAACGCAACATGACGACGCTTTGGCTTGTCTTTCGCTAGAGCGAGAAACGTAAATAGAAATGCTTTGATTGCGCGGCACGTCATCGCTGACAACTTCCTGTGATGACAGTAAGCATCGAGCGTGACGCAACAATAGAAGTAAAATAACAGTGGAAGCTTCGGCCTCCGACTGCGATGACAACGCAAAGTGTGCGCGTCGATTTGCCGAGGCAAGGTTGGCCAGTTGTTTGCGCTGACTTGGCGGCGAAATCATTCGAACCACGGTTGCCTTCTTTTCCACAAGCGAAAGACAAGAACAGCGTTTGACGCCAGGTGTTCTTCCGCAGACCAGACGACGAAGGTAGCGAAGTCAAATTGAAAATTTGAATTTTCCGTGCGACAATGGGTGGCAACGCCTTAGACCAGCGTGCCTGCTTGTCCATCGTTCGAGTCGCTCCACAGGAGGTCCTCGGCCGAGGCCGACAGTTGGCCACGAGCACGGTTTCTGGACAGAGTTGCGAGGTGAGGTTGCTGGCCCACGGGAAAGTGATGATAGGGCAGAAAGGCAGGGTTGCCAGTCACGTACTGCGGATTGTAAGGGGTGACGTCGTACTGGTAGTAGTCGACAGGGTAGTAGACGGGCTGCTGTACAGGGTGTGTGCTGCCGTGAGAACTGGAGGACTTTAACGGCACGCCGTTCGCGCTAACTTTCCACGCTTCTGACTTCGACCTGCAAAATGAAGATTGGGTTTCAACCTGGCTGAGCGCGTTCAAATTTATTGCGGCATGAGAACATGCACCATCATCTGTTGCTGGTTTTTCCGTGAAAATTACAAAAAAAAGAGAAAACGCAGAGCACATTTACAAACCGTGACAAGTGAATAACTTCCTGACGCAAATCTTGTGCAATTGTACCAAGCCATGCGAGCACAACATCAAGAACAAGCAGCGCACAGCAAAAACCATGACAAGGTTACAACGGAACATGTAAGTTCAGGGTAACAGCGGCAGACCCATCGTCGACTGCTTACGTAACATCATTGATTAGCTGCATTGCAGAAGACACCGTGCAATCGGAAGACGAAAAAAAGTAACCTGAGATTTAAGATCGCAGAATCGCATGATCAACGGCAAAAGGTAACACTACTACCGCGCAGTGCACGGGCCGCGTACAGACAAGAGACCGATGTTGTTTAACAGGCCCAAAGAAGATAAAGGGCATGACGACTAGACGGAAGCTGAAGTAATCTCATGTGTTCTTGGTTTCAGTGTACCCTTCTCACACTGTGCGAACGAATAAAACATGCGCGTTGCTCTATTTATCCGACCGTTAAACATCGAATCGTGCATTTCAGCTGCTGCACTCTTGTTAAGTTTTGCGAAGATAAAAAGTGATAATCGTAGAAACGCTTAGTTCAGGGGTAAAGTCTAACCCTAAACTTTCAACCTGAAACTTAAGCGCTCCTCTTGTGGGAAGTGTTCAGTGGCCGATATCTACACCGTTCCAACAGGTAGAAAGTTTACCGCGGGTATTTGTTAAGGAAGGAACCAGCATTTGTTCTAAACCGGCCTTGTCACGATACGTGTTACGCAATCATTTTTTGAAATTCGACAAAAGCGTGTATTGCAGTAAGCTTGATCCTTGTTTATCTCATATATTCCTTAGCAAGAATTGCGCGCCTGTTGTTACGGGTGTTAACAGTCCATCGCCTGTCTTTTGTTTTCACTGGCACTCATTATCTTGGCCGCAGGCTAATGTCACTTTTGAGCCTCGGGTTATTGGCATGTGCAAACAAGCAAACGATGAAAGCGCTATGAGAAACATCATTTCATACCTTCCCTCAATCGAGACCGCCTCCTTCATGCGAATGATTACGTTGCAAAACATAATACGGCGTCAGTTGCAATTGGGAGTAAACGGAAGCCTTGCGTGACATTGCAGGGAAACAAAGTAATCTTACATGAAGATAACGACGCGGTTACGAAGCGTTTTCCAAGTGTTTGTGACGTTCGCTTGCAGCTGATGTGTCACGAAAGTTGTGCAACAACGACACACAACAACACACCGGAAAGAAGGAAAAACAAACCTCTCGAGGTGCTTCGTGAAGAGCGCTGAGCGACAATCAATTTAAACAGAGTTAGTTTGCGATTCTTTCGCACAAAACTTCATTTCAAAATGACAATCACCTCTGCCCAACACAGTCTGCATTGAGCAACACTGCTCAGAAAAACGTTTAGTTCTGCAGCCACCACTTGCAGGTAGAGGCCTGGCTTAAAATACGAGGAAAATAAATTTCTTGAGTCTTACAACTTCAGGTGACCAGGAAAACTGCAAACACGATTGGGCATTTGTTCGCAGTTACGCATTTGCTAAAACAATTTTTCGTATGTTTCTCATGTTTCACTTCGAACAAGACCTGACGTGTTTTCTTCGCAATCAAAACCTGCGCGAAGTTCACGCTACACACAACTACAACCCGGATGACTAATTTGAAAAAGAGTTCTTCGCAGATGATGCGACCAAGACGCACCGTTTCGCAGATCCGCCAGAAAAAGAACGGCGACTCGCGCGAGACCGTGCTCGCGTTTTCGTCGCGCACTGCGCTGCCATCGCTCTGCAAACCACGCCGCACGGTTCGCAGGGCTTGGTGAGTGGTGGGGCGCAGCTTGGCTGGAAAATGCAGCACAACTGGGCAGAAGTTTGAAATTGGCATCAGGCCTCGCATACTGCGATGAGCCTTTTGATCGTGTGGAAAGTTGACCTTATTTTGCAGCCCGGAAATACTTGACACACTGTAAGAGAAAGTGGACTTCAAACGAAAATGCAACACCCGTGTGACGTTGCTTGCCACGAGAAGTAAAGTGAGGTGAGCGCAAATCAAGAGCACCTGTCATGTTCCACTTGGTGATTTCTGAAGATCGCAAAGTGCTCTCAAAAAGGGGCCAGGATCTTTGAAGAGGCATAAGTTGCTAAAAAACTGCAAGATTCAAAATTTTGTTGCGTATTTCTATGCGGTGTCTTCGGCCAACGCATGCGACAGACCGACACGAACAACAGTGATTCCGCTTTGAAAGGGCTGTGTTTTAGCGACTAATCCAACTCGAAAGCGCAAGCATGTTATACTGCAGCAGGTAAACGGTCACACGACATCACTTCATAATCATAGTGTTGGTTTTCCAGTATGTTAACGACGTTGAAAAAAGACAAGAAATTTCTACGCTGTAAAATTTGCGCAGCCATTGCAACAAGACCAACTGCCCATTGCAGTCTCATCACAATGCGCTGTGTCAGGGTTCGATGCAGATTGTTAATTCAGTCAATAATGTCTACTGTTACCAATGAAATCAGCTGTTGTTACTGTTAGTATGCAGTCAAATCGTCAACCAGCACAAAGGTGTCACTTGATCGAGACAAACCTCAGCATTATGGATGCACATTCGCGAGTGCTTAGTGTGCGTGGTAACGTTAGTAGCGCGCTTGTCAGCTCAGAGAGAAACCACGCAGGACGTTTGCTCGAAAATCTCCATGCGCTGCATTGACGCGAACCTTCGCAGCATCACAACCAGGGGAGACAAACTCGCGGGAGCCCCCCGCTAATTTTTGCAGCATTTTATTTACGGGGCGACGAGTTCCGACTTTTTAATGAAACTTTCACTGCAAGCTTTGCCTGCTTTTCCGAAACCATCTCGCAAGCCACACTAGCCCCCCCCTTGGTTGTTCCCAGTTGTAATACTGACGGTTCTTTTCGCCACATGGACGAGCGCGTCCTCCGTAGATCGCGAAGACGCGACGCTGAAACCAGTTTGGCGAAAGCCGAGCAATCGCTTGCGGCGTAGCATCCGTTGGCGGGCTACCTGTGGTGAGCGGACAGTTTCGGCGTGTACGGCACCGGAAGAAACGCGTGCTGGCGATGAGTGGTGTGACGTCTTCGGGTCAGGGGACTTCCGGTTGGGGTGGCGGGGGCCGAGGATGGGTCGCTTTGCTCGAAGCGCAAGGCGTGACCCACGTACGGTCTGTCAGGTGTACAGATGCACAAAGTTACCCTCGCAGCGCGCGACTTCACCTGGTATCCGGATGAAATGACGATTTCTGTTGCAACGCTGTCATAACCACAGGGCTTACAACGTTTCGTAAAACACTTTGTCACGAATAAAAACTAACACGACGATCTTACCATGAGCTAACCGGCAGAAAGAAAATCCTGGCGCGTTGCTGAGATAGAAACGGACACCGCGTGTCGAGCCTAGTGTTTTTCCTAACTACTTGTCTACATCAAGTGACATCAACCTTGTTTGCAGTTTGAGCTCACTGTCTTTATTGCGTGGGCACGATGGATTACTTTTTACTCAACGCGTGATGTTAGATAACCACCATCAATCGGAGCGCACGTTTCCTAGACTGTAGAAAACTCCATAGGTTTCAACAACTGCTTTCTACACTTTGCTTAAACCTGCGTTAGAGGTACAAATTATCAGCCTTGAAAAGCTTAAAATTTATGGATTTCATCAAAGGTTTCCTCGCCAAATAAGTTTTGCCAATAAATATTACCTAGTAAGTTAAAATTCAATGCAGGCGAGCAACAGTAAGAATCTTATGTTACTCTACACAGTCCATTGCCCTAATTGGATAAAACTGGCTTAAGTTGTTAACATACAAGCAATGCGCTGAGCAACAGGTTCCCAAAAAGATCAAATTTTTCGAAGACCTTGTCGCACGAACATTCAATCTCGCTTGATGTTGCTCTCCATACCCATTCAAAGGCTTGTGGAATACAACAGTTACGTGAGCTCACGTGAGCAACAAAATTAGTCAGAGGCTCCGGAGACACGCCACAACAACATCATCACCATCACCATCGGCAAGGGAGCGACACAATAATGTGGCCGAAGACTGACGAGCGGACCGGTGGTCAAAGAGCGATAGCTGCATGCACGTCACCTCATACTACCTTCGAGACTTGCGATCGCTCGCGCGATCTGCGAGGTCGGCGCCGAAGTGCAACATTGACGACGACGGCGGTGTCGCCGTAGGGGTGATCGCGCCGGACCTGTCCGCTTTCCGACGAGACTTGGACGCGCGCGGTAAAGTTCCGGAATGGATGATCACCGGTTGAGAGGGGGGTGGCTGCGGGGTGTTGAGCGGCGATCGACGGGACTGCGCCGCCCCTAAGTCGCTACGTCGCGATGGTGGCGGTTTGAGGCGGAAAACGTCGTTTCCATTCATGTCTTTGTCCGTTTTCAGGGGGGTAGAAGAACGATCGTCCTTTCGACGATTTTTAAACTCCTGCGCGGACGCGCCCTTTTTCGACGAGTCCGCAGCTCTGGGCAGTGTTCGCTTGCCGCTCTCCTCCACCGCCTTTTGCCGTGAGCGACTTGCAGCGCGTTTCAGGCGCGGTGGGGGTTTGGGAAACTCGGAGTCGGGCCCTTGACCGCGAGACGCCGTCCGGCCGCCGGCGCGACCGCGATTGTCGCTGCGGTTCTCGTCACCGCTCGCAGCGATGGCGGGTTGCGGATCGCTGCTCG
>Ga0210059_1001439_pt1 | contig 35804 bp, 25 predicted proteins | sample Ectturendosymbi2_FD_188042 | JGI IMG/M metagenome (GOLD analysis project Ga0210059, IMG submission 188042) | Ecteinascidia turbinata endosymbiont from Florida, USA - Sample 2 (SPAdes) (version 2) | ecosystem: Host-associated > Tunicates > Ascidians > Unclassified | place: Key West, Florida... | reverse complement strand
CAACGGGAAAAAGAGGCTCGCAGCTTGTTTGCTGCACAATATTGATATCTCAGTTGTCTCTGAATGTCTTTGTCATCTGAGAGCTCAGTATCCAATACTATCCCCAGATATTTGTATTGGTCAACATAATTTATGTATTGACCCCCCAATTTCAAGACTGGAGTGGCTGTGCTTCTTGCACTTTTAGCCTTAAACGTCATACAAACAGTTTTGTTGCAGGCTTAAACGTCATACAAACAGTTTTGTTGCAAGTAGATTCATGTGACGTTCAGTTCAGAAAACAATTACTTTCTTCCGAATTTAAAGCAGATGTTCTTTTCAAAATCTAAAGATTTTATTTCATAGTTTGTGAAATAAATGTGTTGATTACTTCTTAGTCGCAAGTCATAAACTTTATTAAGCAGAGGTAAAACAATGTACAGTGTCTTTAGCGGTCTTGGGAAGCTCTGGCATAAATTGTGATTACATTGTGTCTCTTGCAAACCTTGTTGAGCAGCATTTGAGAGGCTTCGTTTGAAAGTTGAACGCTGCACGCAATGCTGTGGTCGTGACGCGACACAACGAACGGAGAAAAAGCATGTTCTGGTGTTAGTGCTCTAGTGACACCTTGCGTAGGTTTTCCAGTCATAAAAAATACAATAACAAATATAAATTTTTCAAAGTTTATGCTACAGCATAGGAGGATCTATTAGGGGATAAGGACGCCCAACTCCCTAAATTTTCGGTTGCTTGTTTTGATCGATATTCATGATGCATAAATGTGCGTGGAGAGAACGTTTTTGGGAGTCGAAATCCTTTGGTGCACAAGCGTAGGGCAAAAATATTAATAAAAAGGTTATTTTACTGAGTTTAGGCAGTGTGAAAGAGTTTATTTGATTGGTAGCAAGATTTATGCCGTATCAGAAAGATTGTGTCTTAAGTTAACGCAAACGATATTATTTTTCCCCACAAGCTTTCGTGAATGCGATCGCTCATTTCATTAATTAAAAGAATACAGGAAAAAATACACTGCAAGTGTAGGGGAAAAGATCATAGTTGCTATACACCGGATGACTGCTGCTGCTTGGCCGTTACAATTCCACTTCTGAACCACCTACTGATGAAGTTGACCAATAGGTTCAAGCAACACGCCAGAAAAACCAGCATGGGTTTGTGCCTTGGTCCCATCGATATGGAGGAAGGCACATAACTGCTGCGATCATGTTGACAACCTGGTTGTGCTGTCTGTTCAAAGATCTGCTCTCATCCCTGTCAGTACCTTCGGAGTTTCGTATGCGGTTTAACAGCTCATCAACTGCAAACAGTCGAAGCTACCCAGCAGTCCTCAACAAGGTTTTTCCACTGCGGTGAACAAGCATTCCCTGACATCTCCACGCGCCTGAAAATAGCAGCTACACTGCCAATGACAGGATGTGACGTTGAAAGAAAGTTTCTTGGCTCTGCAAGGTCTGACAACATTCCTCCGCAGCACAACCGGAGAGGACAGTTTATACCAGGGGCCTCAAACCAGGGGCCTCAAACCAGGGGCCTCAAACCAGGGGCCTCAAACCAGGGGCCTCAAACCAGGGGCCTCAAACCAGGGGCCTCAAACTCAAATTGCTCCGAGGGTCGAATGAGGACTTATAATTAGGGCAACCAATTTTTTGACCTAAAAACTTAAAATTTTGACTTTATAACTGACAAATTTTGACTTTATTTTGACCTATAAATTTCCTGCATTTGCAATTGAAACGCGGAATACAAAGCATCAAAGTTTATCTATTCCTGTTGAAATGAAACTACAATCAAAAGTGTGAAAGACCCAACGAAACTATAGAGGTAGCAAGCCATAGACAAAAATCAATACAAATCCACAAGAGAAATATTTCCAAATCCACAAGAGAAATATTTAGTGTCAATAAATCTCCTAAAGTCACTGAGAAGGTTGTGCATTGTTATATTTCAACATGAAGTACTACCATGCCAGCATACTTTCAATCGTCCAGTAGTGAGCAAAACATTACTACATCAGAAGTCGCACAAAATCCACTATTATGTCGCAGTGCAACTTCTTTTGAGCCAGCTGTTCAAACCACTGTTCGGCCGCACTAGGTCTCGGGGCAGGTGTTGAGCAGCCATTCGATTGTCTCATCATCCAGAACCGTCAGGCCGTGCAGTCCATGGGGAGGTCGATGGATTGGACATTGGAGGACAACATGGTCGACGGTCTGTTCTTCTGCCCACACTCACAGGTCGCAGAGAAAGCCATACCCCATTTGTACAAGCAGGAGCGGAAACGTCCAACAGCGGTACGGAGGCGGTTAAGCCGGACCCGCGCTGTTCTTGGGAGGGTCATTCCAGGAGGGTGGGTGCCGGTGTCGGGGATAAAAGTGCGGAGTCTTGTAAGGTTGTCCAACCACTCCGCATTCCATCCATGATCTGCCCAGTGCGCCGCACGTATGTTATTGTTGTCACTGTCAGATAAAATGATGGGTTGTTGTGCGGTGGGTACAAATGTTTGTCTCAATTTGAGACGCCGTGCATTTGCACTCGGTGGACAGGTGAGCGCTGGGTGGAGCAGGTTTCCAAGCTCCATGGCACGGCGTGCTAGAGACAGTGTAGTCCTTTGCGACGAAGCTTAGCAGGTGGGATGCCTGCGAGGATAGGAAGGTCATCTGTTGGTGTAGGACGCAGCACTATATTATATCAACCGTGATGCGTGTGACATTTACTAGTACCACATATATATGCTTGTGTTTCATCAAAGCAATTGAGCTAGCGACATCAAGTATATGCTTTTCTACTACCGCCACATGTATCTATCTTCGTGTTCTTTCGTGTATTTGTGTGTTAATCAAGTCTTGGCGGAGTGGGAATCATTGTGTAAACTGTAAATTGTCGAACAAGAGAAGCAGTATCCTAGTATTTGAAAAGTCTGACATCGTTGTTTCGCTCAATAGCTAAAATGGTACGAAAGTGGCAAAACTTGCGAAAGATTTCGGTATTCCAACAACGACGTTGACTACAGTTTCGAAAAATAAAGACAAACTGATTTTTCGCTTTTTCTGATCAGAGTATACGTGAAAAGATGCAGTAAGCGGTAATCCTAATCAAAGACCACTTTCAACCCTTGCCAGGATTTGGCATTGAACTAAAAACCATTTTAGAAACAATTTATAATTGTAATGCGGCTATAACGACGGTTAGCTTGCAACGACGCTTTTTCTGCGGTCCCATAAAGTAACGGTATAGGCCAGGGCGATTCTACTGGTGCTGGATTCCGGGTGTCCAAATAAAAAGGCTAGAAATAGCAATGCTACCTTGTGGCTGCGCTTCTATCATAATTTAATTATGTGGAAGTTTCAATGTGTTATTGCGATTTTGTGTGTTTCTATCCAGGTTAAAATTCAAAGAACGTTTTTTGAAACCGAGTTTGGAGTAGCAGATGTTGAATCAGCTTTACTGGACTTCAAAAAGGCAGGCCAGCTGGCCATTGTTGTTTCTTGTAGTAGACGCGTAATACACTCAGTGTTACAGAAAGCATCTCAGTTGGGTATGGTGTCACAAAGATGGGCTTGGATTTTGTGGGATGACGTTACTCCTGGCTATGAGGTAAAACTTACTAGTAGCTATCCGGCAAATGTCTTGAAACATTTGAGAGGAAATTTCGCACTTTTTGAAACGTACGGCGAACATTGCGCGACGCGTGTGCACATCACAAAACAAGTGCGCTGCCTGTTCTTTTTGCACGCGTGACTTCGACTTAAGGGTGCGTTTACACTAGAAATGCTTCTGAAACGCGTGCAACGCGTTCCGTCCTTCAACCGCATATAGCCGTCTGCATTTGCAACGCATCTGCCACATACACGAGACAAGGACGTTTGTGACGACAAAGGCGTAGGTCAGTTGATGCAGGTGTAGGCCAACGAGGAATTGCTAAAGACAGCAATAAAGTGGGATCTTAACACTTGGATCATACCTTGCTTTAGCTTGAAAATTGACACATGCACCATTTATGCCCGAAAAGCTGACCTTTTGATAACACAGCAGCCTGTAGCAATCATGCTAGTACTGTAGTCGCACTCTGGCATGAAATCTTTCTGAAATTAATGCAACATCATGACCTGAAATGATACTTCTAACATACCTTGGTAGATGGTCTTGGCAGTAAAATAAACATAATTGTTTCACAACACATGTATTGCATTACCAATAGAGCAACCTTAGGATCATAGCACACATGCTTTTTCACACTTACTATTTCAGTTACAGTATTATTTATGCTAAACTTACACAATTTTACACATAAACACAACTCCATCTTTAGGGTGATTTATTAATTTAAACAATTGATCTTAGTTGATTTATACAACTTTTATAAACATTGCTGCAAAACCTACATTCTAATAATAGGCGGGTAGTTTTCAACAAATTATAACTGGCCCATATTATAAGCTGAACAGGGCAATGACAGCCTAGACTAAATACACTATGAGATAAGCCAACATCTGCACTGCAATCTGTGACTGCATACGTCAAGGCTAGTCAGATTTGTGTAATGTATGCTAAGCCATGGCATACAATTGAAGCTTGTGTACAGAAATCATGCAGTTCTTTTCATTGCACAAAATAATCCAGACAAAGTTACTCTTCTGCTATTGAGCAGCAGACATTAGGTGTAATAAAATAAGGAATCTCTTGGCTTTCCCATAGTTTAGCAACGAACGTATGATGGGTGCGACATGATGAAAAAAAATTTATGAAAAAAAACTTAATGCAAGAGTTCAGAAATGATTTTCAGCAGTTGGCACTTTATTATTATTGCTTTTCCTCAAGTGTTTAGTTCAGACACAAGGTCCAGATCCTTTGTAAATCTACGATTAAGCATAAATATTCCAAACAACCACAACCGATCATTTCACACGAAACGTATCTTTTATCAGTGAACTGATACAGGCTGAGACTGGCCTAAACCTACCCGGACATCAAGCTCACCACAGCTTCCGTCGCTCACAACGCGCGTGAAGCGCTGCATGCGATCCGTTTTCCATGGATCCAGTTACGCAGCTGAAGCGCTCAAAGCGCCTAACGTCCCGTTTTCACAGCCACAATAAAACTAACAAACGCTTCGACGCTTGCAAAGCGCGAAAACCGCTAGTGTAAACGCACCTTAAAAGGATGTTTAGTCCGTCAAAAGTGTGTGCGATGATTCTTTCATGATTCGTGGTTTGGTTTCTGAGACATTTCACAACCTGCAAGTATAAAATTTTTATCATTTTTTGATCACAAGCTTGTAATTGTTTTATTTCTGAGAACCGCTTGGCAAAATCGTCGCTACTTGTTTTACTTCCGTACTGCGAATATTTCACAATCATACCTGTTTTTAATGCTTTTCTTTCCGAGTTTGTCGTTATTATAATGATTCAGTAGCAAAGAAGTTTTTATTCTTGAGATTCACTCGCTGTGAAAAAATTTTTTTTATATGTTTTCGTATGCAGCCACAATGTTTCAGATCTTTTCCAGGCTAAGACTTGCCTAGAAAGCAAATTTATTATGTATAAAATATCAGAATTTCCTTAGAAGCTTTCTGCAGACTGTAGCGTCATATTTTGCAACAGCCCTCTTGTGTTTTGGCCCTAAACATGCGATTAAGACAAGAGCTTGAAAAGCTGGCTTCGCATTGATGCTGTTGTTAGACCATTTTTTGGTGTGAGATACGGGATTGGAAGCATATTTGACATAGACCGCATCAACATCGTCATCGGATCTCATGCGCTGTGCGTAGAGCCAGACTCACGTGGTCCCGCCTTGTGGTGCGTACGGTCCTATAGGCAAAGTGGGCGACCTGATTCTGGTTAATGTCCAATGATCGAGATCGTTACTGACCAGGTCACGTCAATCCAGCGAGTGCGCGGGGCTCCGCGAGATCGGTTCCAGCCGGATGCTACAGGGTCAGAGTCGTGGACAATGTGAGAAGGGTGCTTTGCAGTATCATAAGGAGAACATGTCCGTACCAACGAACTCGACGACCAGCTGCGAGGCATGACGCAGGGGGTGATGCGTGATGGCACGGATCGTTGCGTTTTAGGTAAACTATGCCTTGCTGGCACCACAGCGGGTTGCGAAGAGCTTGCATCACACTTTATGCCAAAGTGCGTCTTACATGCATCAGCTTGGTTTTGGTCGAGCTTACATGTAGACCTAATTTGTTTGATTCGCGATTATAAATTGCGAGGGCTGCAACGTGATCATGCATGTCATAAGAGAACAAGGTGGTTTCATCGGCATAGTCGATGTCTGCATGATGGAACGGTTTTAGGATTGGCCGCAGTGGTGCATGATTCACTCAGTCAAAGGCAGCCTTCAGGTCGATAAAGACGATGTAGAGATGACGGGCGTTGGGAAACTTCTGATTTTTCTCAATGATGAGGCGTAGTACAGAAATCTGGCCGATACTGGAGCCAGCTTGCTGTGGACGACTACAGCTCCGTCGTAGTGCGTATAATTAAATTGCAGGAGCATTTTTTACTAGCCAGGCGCACAGAGGCGGTGGAAGGAGCAAGATCTGCCTCCACTCTGCTGGTCGGTCGATTCTGGCTCTATCCTGTTTTTGAAACACGTGGGAATAGTTGTTACTTTTAGCTGCCAGCTCTAAGTGTTCGGCCTGATCGTTCCAGAATTTCATCTTCGTGGATGGCAGCGTTACGCTTGTGGTTCAATCTGCGGTATTCACCGAGATTTCCAGAGAGCCAATCTCATCTACGCTGAGCGATGATATCTAGCTTACTTTTGAAAATCGATGGCTTTTTAGGTCTGCGCTTCATCCCGCCCACCGTGTCGGTAGCCGACTGAGTGTTTTACGGTACTCGGCAAAGCGGCTGCAATCAACGCGATACAAATCCGCTAGGGCGTTATACTAGTCAGAGATAGAGTACTTGTACGACGAGGCAGGGTCCATCACACTACTGGAATCAATGATAGTGAATTTCGGGCCGAGCTTGAAGATTTTAGTTGCAGCTTAAACGTCCCCGCCAGCAGGCAATGGGTTGTATTGCCCAACTGAGCGCTGCAAAAACACGAGCATTGCTCACGAAAGACCTCCAACGTCGGTAGACGATGAGCGTATTCTTCCGTCTGGGCTGTACCAAGACTACTAATAGATCCTTTTGCTTGGGAACCAGGTATCAACAATCGGGAGATCTTTGCGCCTGTATTGATGGAGGTGGTGGCCATTATCATTGGTAACTGGGTTCACTAGTGGTGTCCCTATGACAGACTCAAATTACGCACTGCGGAACTGAGATGACATTGTGGCATTAGCATCATCATCAGGGGCGTAACGAGGGGGAAAAGGGGGCAAAATGCCCCGGGTGCCGAAAAGTCCCGACAATGTCGCAAGTACTTTCTTCAATACTGTACATTTACTACCAAAAGACCTTAGGTTCGAACATGGGGGCACCAAATTTGTTTCTTGCAATGGGCGCCATCTAACCTCGGTACAACCATGATCATGATTCGTGCTGTTGAGTAGCTGATGAAGCTAGCTGATGAAGCTAATCAAAAGAAAGAATGTTTGATACAGTCATCGGAGACATCAGCGGGAGCATAAGCGAGGATGATGGTTAACTTGCCACGCTGATGAAGGAAACGCGCTGTCAATAAACGACCGCTAATAGATCACCAACTGATTAGCGAGTTGCGTGCACGGCGTGGCATAGCGAGAGCGACTCTATACAGACCCATAGGCCATCCGCATGGTCGCTTCATGTAAAGGTGGTCGGGGTCAGCAGGGGTCCGTCTCTATAAATCGGCCCGGTGATTTCTGGTTAGTTTCGTAACAAGTTGAAGTTTCTCCGGGATGGGTTTTTAGTCCTCCATTCCAATCACCATAAATCCGATTTCCAAAGAACAGTATAGACCTTTAGTGTCAATGCGACACGGAAACTTTGCTGCATCTTGTGTTAATTCTAGCTTTTCTACTCATTCAACGTTAGAAAGGAAAAGCCTATTATGTCAAAATTTACTGGAGGATTTGCGTAATGGAAAGGATTAAATTGCGTAGAATTACGAGGTCATCAAACTGAGCACGTCCTACAAGCAGTCCTTACAGCAAGAGCTTCCTTGTTTATGATTAGTAACTGTAAGGTACTACTGTTGCTAAACCTCAAGTTTCCCTTAGAGCAGTTATGTCCAACCCGTGGCCCGCGGGCCTCATATGGCCCAGTTGAGGTTTCCACTGTAGTACATGTACAATTTGACAACGCATCCTTATTTCAATAATCTTAAAGTTAACAGTTTTGATGCAGTGGCCTTCAATGCCTCTTCATCACGTCTGCACTGGGAGATTTCCTCGTGTCCACTGACACCTTGGTGCAAAACTTGTTTCTACAGTTTTCTGATTTCCACGCGTGTTGTTCCATTGGCGCTAAACTTGCCTATGATCACACTTACTGAGAGGTTAAAAGCGTCAAAAAGTCGTTGCCATTGCAGTTAGGATGCGAACGCTGTTAGTTCAGTAGCTTAAACTAACTTTGAGTTTGCTGAGATCAAAGTAAGTCATTCAATATGCGGCCCTCATTACGATAGTGACATGATTTTTGACTCAGTAAGGAATTTCGGTTGGATATCTGGTTTCGAGTGAAGCGTGGAAGACTTGCCAAGTCGTATAAGAAACAATAACGCAACAAGTAACGGTTGCAATAACGCAACAAGTAACATGGTCACAGTGGACGCTTCGAAAAACAATTATTTTCTAGGTTAGGCTTTGCTGTCGTGTAATGCTATTTTTCCAAGCATCCAAACCATTGGCTGACGGCTGTTGCGTTTTGTTTGATATAGGTAGGGGTGTAGTACTAAAAAAAGAAGTGTGGGAACGCACACAAAAAACTAGCCATTTTCAACACCACTTCAAACTCATTTTAAATCAGTAGTTAATGAAGCATTCGTTTTCATTACACTACAAACGAAAGCATTCACTGTTTTTAGGATGCTACGCGAGAAATAGTTTGTCATTTATTTACGCGACATCTAGAGCTACATATTGGAAGTCTAAGTAAAAGTGCACATCTTCAAGTCAGATTACTATGAAAAAAGTGTAGGAACGCGTTCGCTCACCCACAAGAAGTGTGACAACGCCGTTCCCACGCGTTCCCGCCCTGCAACACCCTTGCCTATAGGTAAAGTTCAATTACCGTAATTAGGCTGTCTTACGCTAATTTTTAGTTTTACTTTTTATAACGTATTTACCTTGGTGTTCTACCCATTTCTGACCATGATTCTGTTGTGATTAAGAACTGGATTTCTAACTTGCATGGCAGCCCCGGAGCCACAGTCAATGCAAAAATTCCTATTCCGTCACATCGGGTGCTTGGAATTCGTACGAAAACGTCTCGCGGCGCTTTACACAGCAACCTGTCTCTGTGTGGTAGGTATCCTTATTACTGTTGCAACGCGCTTTTCCGCTTTCTTAAATTCTTCTTTTTCCTCAGGCAGCACAGATGGGGATGGATTTGACATGTTAACACTGCGTTACCTGGAAAGCTTGTATGCTCTCGCTTACGGATTGCAATCTTTTCTGTTGCACCATCCACCCAGCAACAACAGCTCATCTAACGAAACAACAGGTTGGAAAACTGTTGGAGCATAATATTTTATTCTGCAGACGTTCTGGGTGAGTGTTAATCATTTGCTTTGTCAAACAGTTGCGCAGTATAACGTTGATATACTGCAGCGGATCCTACTTCCTACAAATGCTTCAAACGGTACCCTGGATACTCCAGGGGTCCTCACTGAGCGCATCATCTTTGATCAGAAAACTCGTTCCACCGAATGGAAGCCTTCTTATGATGTGGTATATTTTAACGGCATAGCTTTTCATGTTGGAGGTAAGTAGCATCAGTTCCGGTGAGTACAATGTTGCAATGATTGCTACAGTATTTAAGGGCATGAAGTGGTTCTACAGGCACAAATGAATGCTCGATTGCTTATGCGTTCTATTAGGATTAGGTCCTTCAATAGCATTATTTCATTCTGAATAAATAGACAGGGGTACCCAACCTTTTTTAACCTGCACCCCCTGCAATTTATAATAAAAACTATGGTGTACAGGCATTTAATCACACGTCATATCATAACGCGACAATTAATCACTAGATAGTTAATCTCGCAGACAAATAAACACCCAGATGTTTAATCCCTTAGCTTAGACTATATATCACTAGACAGATAAACACGCACATTTGTACACAATACATTTCGAACTCGCTCGTGGCAACAATCCTGCCGCCATTTACTGTCTTGTACAGAACAAGATTCAAAGTGTGTATGATCGCATGTTTAATGAAGTAAAAAGAATGGTTATTTTGGCTCTGAGAGAATACTGCTAGATTTTGAGTGAGCAGCAATCAATTTTTTTAGATCAGCACTTCCAAATGCAACAGTTGCGGTTTGCTATTTTCATTTGACACAAAGTGTTATGCGAAAAGTTAATGAAATTGATATGAAAGAAGACTACGAAAAGCGTTTGAAGGGATTGCAGGAACAACGAACTCCATCGAAGGTTGGCATTACGGAATACAGGCACTTTTTCAATGTCATCACCAACATTATGGACTTTTATGAAAGGACTTGAAAAAGATATGCGGATGCAACTAAACACCATTTTAACCAATTATCCAGTGATTAAATGTCACCAAACTGTGCAAGTGATTATTGTCTTCGTGATTAACTATCCAGTGATTAAATGTAAGTGATTAATTGTCGCGTGATAAAATGACGCGTGATGAAAAGTCACCAAACCAAAAATTAGAGGTTTCAAACGTTAAGAAAGTTATTTAATTTTTTAACATACAAGCAAACCAAACTTTCATAAGAACAACAATTCATTCCAATATGAAAACCAGTGCACACGACTCCTTAACTTTACGATCGATTCACCTCTGAACTATTAAGAATGATGATATGCGGAATCTACTCATATATATATATATATATACTACGCTCAGACTATCCCAGAATTGACCAGAAAACTAATTATCAAGTCACAAAAAACAATGCCAATATCTATTTTATTCTAACACAAACTACTACAACAAGCTTGTAAAAAAGAATATATTACCATTAATGTTTACGCAAATAGTTTAATATCGTGACACATAGATTTGAACGAACCTCGCGTTTTTTTCTATAATCCATTGCAAAAGAAAACAACCGAGCCGCAGGAGAGTAATAGATAGGTCAGTTTCCTGTCATCAAGACGGACGCTTCTCGCACGCCCTGGAATGATGTCTCGCATCCCAATAGGGTGCGAGTGCCCCTGGTTGGGAACCATATATCCAGAGAGCGGCAAATTGTTTGCTTTAATATCAATTTTTAGATATCATGAAGCAAGCGTTTGTCAGGCACATAGCCAATTTTTCAGTACTTTTATTTGAGTGACTGGCTGGTTCATACACATGGTCCATATCACAGGGGCAGTCAGTTCTTTTCTATTCGGAATTGGATTCCCGTGGGATAGGACAGTAGAGTTGAAATTTGTCCCATGTCCCATCGTAAGTAATTTTAACATTATATAGCAAGATTTTTCTGAAGTTGAACAATTATTATATACCCACAACACAGTAAATATTATACGCGAGGTTCAGTGCCATGGCGTGGTGATGCGAGATTCCTGAAAATAAGGGGTACTTTTTAGGTGATAACACAATTTTGAATGGCCCCCTAATTGAGGCTTGGGGTGACTTAGCCACGGCTCTGTAGATAGAGTCTAGGCATTACATATACACATGATACAATGTACTTCGTTATTCAAAGTTTCGTGCGAATCCCATTAGATGGGAGAGAAAAATATGCCCATGGACTAACCTAATATAAGAAGCGATCTGTAGGAGAACAACGGATAAACCATAACTGTTTCTTACTTACCGTCAGTGGTTTTGATACTGACATGTTCCGCTGTCGAGCGGATACTGCGGATTCACTGCTATATGTGAACGTCCTCAAAACTAACAGTTTTCTCATACCTAAAACAAGAAACTTTGAAATCAGAATTAACGGCAGCAGAGCCATAGCAAAAATGTATCTAAAACAGGCTTCCTTAAATGTTGCAAAAATATATCAAAATGAAACGGCTTTAGATGTTTTGTTTATGCAATAAGACTAAATTTGTGCAGTGACAGCGTTTTACAGACCAACAGTGATGCTGCTGCAGCTGCACAAATGCAACTTCTTTACATAAATTTTCCAGGTGGAGCTGTCAACTATTTGCTTAATTGTAACCACACGCAGTGTTGTAATCATCCGGGACAAATTCTGTGAAAAGGCTCTTGTCAATTCGATCAATGACCCAGGTTCACGTTGTTATTAACAAACAGTTAATTAATTTTTTTCAGCTGCATGCTAGGAAACTTCATACAAACTGTGACCTAATTTCTAATTCAGTGTTGCAAACCAGTTGGTAAATACCTTGATTACGTAAGTGACAAGTTACCCCTGACTGTGCTATATGCAAGGCTGCATGCATGCTGTACTAGCTACTGCGTTACATAGTCCGTGTCGCATAACGTATGAATCTTTGTAAAAACAAACCAGTGGTGTTGCCAGCCAAAACTTATGGAGGGGCCAAAATTTTTGGTTTTAGGCGAGCAACAGTATTTTATTTGGGATATCACCTCTCAAAGCACGAAATGACTATATATTCTAAAAATTTGGGGGCCATGGCCCCTTGGGACCCCTTGCTACGCCTATGGCTATAGCCTCAAATATGTCATAACATGACAAGCGCATTTATGCCTATAAACGTAAACTATCACCGCTATAAAGAAGCTGTTGTTAAAGTTTTTGAATCCCAGCAGTGACTTTCAGCAAATAACCAGTTAAATCAGTATAACATTGGTGACTTGATTTGATTGACCGTTTGGTCTATTGATAGGTGTGTACCGCAGGTGTCACCAGCAAAAGTATTGCTTGACAACATTGATGAGCTTACAACATCACTGTATGCGTTGTTTTGACAAAACCGACTTTTTATCGCAAAACTTTCATAAAACCCTGGTCTAACATAACTGAGATACACAAACACACGTTTAAGGGCAGTCTTCGCACTATGTTTTTGAACCAACAGATTCGTTCAAAATATGTTTAGGCCAGGGGTTTCCAGTCTTTCTCTGACCATGTAGCCCTTTGGAATTCCGACAGATGAGCATGTACCCCTTAAGCGTTTCAAAAGCTAAGCATGTATCCCTTCAATAATTCGATAAGTGAACATGTACCCCTAACATTTCTTATGACAAAATATTTTATGATTAATCACAGATATATTAAAAAATAAACACATAACGGCTTTTAAAAATAATGTTTACTGATATGTACAAATTTCTGGAAATAAAAGATATGTAACTATATATTTCTGTTCTATTGCTAACCGTAAATGTACCCCTTCAGACAAGCAAATGTACCCCTAGGGGTACATGTACCCCAGGTTGGAAACCTTTTGTTTAGGCAAACAATCACAAAGGCGAAAAATTGCGCGTTAGTTCGTAGAAACTCACTGAAAGCTGAATTTGCACGATAATCTGTATAGTTTTTGCTTTGAAAGTTACGGCAACTCATATTTGGTTTCAATTCTGGACACCTCGCGTTGCGCTTGATACAGGCGCTATGTTTCTACTGCCAATTGCTTCGACCAGTAAAGTACAGCGTTGATCCAGGTCTGTGGATCCCGGCGATTGGAAGCTCGAACGCAACTATGAACAATAGCTTGTCACTAGATCCAGATGTGGTTAAATCCATGACAATGCCTTTGGATGATCTGGCTCCTACACCTGTGGCAACAGGTCGAACATTTGTGGTTGCTACCGTTTTGTCTGATCCGTTCGTGAAAATTACTGCAGAAAATATGTCTTCAACAAATGTAAGATTTTTTGCATAATACATGTGATAATCTGTCAATGGTTTGTTTGATTGAACAAAGCTGAAAATCCTGTTTGCGGATGAACAGTGAAACTGCATTGTATTTACAGGGCAGTATACCCTCAAAAATTCCTAAAGCAGAAGAGTAGCAACGTGTTTGCTGGTCGCACCATGTGCTAGACCTACCGTGCTTTGCCGAATTCTGGTGAATCAGTTTAGTATTGTCTGTTAAAAAAAAGAACAAAAAACGATTGGCATAGTTAGGTGTGGTCACACGTAAGGCAAGAATCAGTAGTGTTCAGTATTTCTAGCTTTTCATCAATGGCACCTCGTTGGTTTGGGAAACCAGCTTGGATATTGCTGCGGAGTTCTTTAGTACCTGAGTGATTGTTCCTCAAACGTGAAAATTAATTTTTTATATTTAGTGTTGATTAAACATGTTTAATGCGTTAATGTTCAAGATTAATAAACTGCTATGAATAAGCAAGTCCAAGACCTACAGCGCTGGAGAGTTATGCAAGTGGAATATGAGCTCTCGGTCAGTCGTCAATAGCCGAGCCGGATCGTGCAAACAATTGGTTTATCTTGAGTCTAGTTGCCATCACCAACAAACTGCCACCATTGACAAGTCTCTGTCCAGACAGAAGAACAACATTATGTGTACGATCTATGCTACGAATTGCAAGGAACATCTACAGCAGAACATTTTTTATTCACACGAAGGGAGAGTTGTAAAACAATTTCCTTACGTCAGGCGATCTTCACACGATCTTCGCTTTTTCAACCAACGAACAAGAAAAATGAGATCAAATTCCATACACAGTTAGATTCTCGTTGAAATCACTCGTTTAAGAGCCGCAAAATCGCTTCCGAGTTCAAGTGGACAAAAAGTGAGATACGTCAGTTCGAGATCAGCAAACAAATGGTGGGTCTTTCAAGACCTGTTGTCAGAGTTTCATCTACTTCTACGGTGTCACAAAGTGCGGCACACCACTTAATACAGTAATAGTGATATTCTATACAGGATGATTTGGTGATTTTCATGCATAACTACACTTGTATTGAAAGTAAATGTGCAATAAAGGGAGAGTGACTCTTTTGTTTTTGAAATTCACATGACAACGGTAATGTATGATCTGGCTGTTTTGAGACTTTTTATGCGTTTATTTAAGTCAGATCTTCGAATAAAGTTGAAAAATAATGTAGATTATTAGGATTACGAGCTTGAAAGGATACTCTAGCCATGATCAGAAAGTTTGCCGGCAGTTTTCAACTTTTGTCTGTTGGTGTATATGCATTGATGCTTGTTTTAAAGTTCATTTCCGTTTGAATCATAAGTCATTAGTTAGGTTTAACATCGCTGCAATCTTAAAAAAGTAACCTGAAATAACAACCTGTTGGATCAACAGTGTCTACTGTTTAAGGGACCCTTGATTTGTAAATAAGCAACACAATCCTCTGTCTTTGTGCTAAATATCCAAAAAAGATTTTTAGAAGAAAAGATGTGGGCAAGGTTAAAAACTAATCTATAAAATCTGTTTCAGGACATGTTAAAATACGGTGGATTCGCCTTTGACCTTTTACGAGCGCTTAGCTCAGAAATAGGTTTTACGTACACTGTGAATGAGCTCAGCACCGGCGTGTATGGATACCGCGACCCGCTGAGCGGACATTGGAGTGGTCTGATTGGTGAAGTTTTTTCCGGGAGAGCAGACGTTGCCGTAGGTCCCTTGACAATTACTCCGGAGCGATCCATGGTGGTTGACTTTACGAGTTCTTTCTTTCAGGTAAACAAAAGCAGTAGATTTAATTCGCGCTGGTTAAGATTGAACAAACGTGGCTTCGATCCAGTGCTTGTACTGAATCCGTGATTCTCGGACTGCTGTTGTGACTTATACTTAATCTCCTATGCTGCTTGGATTGAGCAAAATTACCCGTGTAATAAAGCTTTGGCACTGACTATTGATTTCACGTTTTCATCTGCTGCGAAGTTTCCACGTAACAGCTGTCCTAAGTACCTTGACAATTTTCTTTGTACTTAGGTCTTCGCATTAGTTGTTCGACTTTCGATGTTTCCTAAACAAACGACTAATGTGATTATTTTCTCCTAAAATGTGCAATGGCTGGCGGTGAAGAGTACGGAAACAAACTACCAACATTTTTAAAACTTCCAGAACGTCGTTAAACGTGAACAGAAAATAGAATATTGTCATGCGTTTCACTATAATCAGCAATCTGAATTTGTACACGATTTCTACATTTGTATAACAATGAGATAACAGGTTTCAGTGGTTTAGCTTGTTATAACCAGTGACTACTTTTTTAACAAATGTCATAATCAACCCTCCTTAACAGGCGTTAATAAAATGGTTTAGAAACTACATCCGCCTAAAGCTGAATCACTTGCGAAAAGAATGCTTAATTGTTTCTTGATTTTACAACAGTGCCAATGCAAATGTGTTAAATCAAACTAGTGTGTAAAAGATAGAAAATGACAAAAAAATTATGGGAATTAGGCAGGTCAGACTACACAGGTTGTATGAGCGTGCGTAGTGCAATATAAACTCAAAGACTCTATAGAAAAGAATGAGTGAAGCTACAGCATCATTTTTCCTGTAGCGTTTTGCTGTTTTGTCATTGAACATTTTAAACATAGCAGCTCGCATTATTAAAAGTTAAAGACAACATCGCATGATTTGAGAGAAATTAAACTTGAAACTTCACATAAGTCAGACGAAGTAACAACTAGGGGCTTTATGAGAAACTGTAAAACAACGACTTCTTAATCGTATTGTGCAGCCATCTGCCAGGCATCGACAACATCTCAGTTGGCAAAAAAGTTAGCTTATGCTGAAACCTACAGTGACTTAATTGCGCATCTACATTCACAGTAAAAGAGATTGATCAACCCGTTTTCAAAGTGTTTGCCTGAAATAACTTAATAACCGGTTGTATGCTAAAGTCGTTGATCATATTTTGTGCCTTGGCGTGTCAAGATGTTCTTGAAAAGTTGTTCGTATGTGACAGAAATTCTTGATTTGAAATGTAAGTTTAAAGATAAAAACATGTTGAGGCAAGGCTAAGGTTATTTTTTCTTTAAGGGATGAATGGTGATAATGTTATTTTTTAAACTGAGCTTCACTAATTTGAGAAGTTCACCACCACTGGAAGTTATTTTGTGTCAAATATTTTTTTCAACTTCAAATGAGACAAGTCACTCGTGCATTGTAGACCGACATCAAATACATTGTCAACGTCCAAGCTGCTGGCGGCTTTCTATCAGGTTACGACAGATACGCATTCATTCAACCATTCGCTGCGTCCTTGTGGGGTGCTGTTGGCGTCAGTGTTGTTATCCTTGCGTTGTACCTCACGCTGGTGTCACGGCTGAGCCCGTTCGGAGCTCACGGACATTATTTCCAAAGCGATGAGGGAGAAGCAGCCAACCTTCGTCTAGAGAGAAGGCGGAGCAGCGCAGTGGCTGGCATGAATGCCAGAAACACCATAACGAGCACAGAACACTCTTACATGTCGGGCTTGGGCAGGAAACAGACAGCTGCTGAAATAGTAAGTCTTTGTGGTCCGGATATGTGAATCTGCTGTTTTTTCTCTTTTTCAATATTTACTGTATTGCAGGATCCCGCGCGAAGAAAAGAAAGTATGCGTAAAGCTGCAGGTTTGTGTCTTAGATATAGTCTGTTGTAGTTTTGTTGCTTTGCAAGAATGACCTTTTCAGATTTATGTTGTACAGTCGCTTCAAAGCAACCTAATGAGCAGGTTTCACATTTTGTTTTTAACCTAATGTGCAATATAAGTTTGTTTGATATATCCCAGCAGCTTTATATGGAGGGGCATTAGATACTAGCAATATGTTTTAGGTTCTCCACCAATTCTTTATTCATAGCAGTATTTCTCAAATTTTAGGGGATTGTCCGTCTTTTGTTTGTTTTTTAACTTTGGTTTGCTTCCTCGTTTTTGATTTCATAATGAAGAGTCGTGAAAATCGGCATATTGCTAAAATATTTTAGTCATCGAAGTAGACAGCGTTGCCATTTCTGTTGACAGCCCGTAGTGCTTTGTTTGATTTTTATGTAGTGTTTGCGTGGATTTGTAGGAGAGCATAGGTGATATTTTACCGAACGACTAAAAAAATAAACAAAACAATTGTTTTTCATGGATTGATTAAGTTTACTGTGTAGAAATTAGAAAACATTGAAATTCATTGCCAGTTACTTTCGAACAAAATCTCCCGGAATTGCTTTGTAGATTGTTCGTATTACTTCCGTAAAAGCTTACAAAGGTTGAAAAGATAATTGCACGAAGTGAGAAGAATACATTCATAGTGTCACAAACTGCTCTGAAAATTGCAAAGCATAAAATAGTTGCAAACTACTGCAAATGATGCACTAACTTTTTGATTATGCGTTATGCACTAACGGAGAACCCGAACCTTTCTTGCTTTTGTAAGTAATATAAAAGTTTTTTTAAGACGGAACAAAAGTAAAAATGAGCAGACCCAACCACTTGGCCCACATCGCTGAGGCCGGGCTTATCTTGCGACATGCTTATGAAGTTGAATTTCTTCCTTTCACAACGATCCTATGCAACTACTGTACCCAAATCAATCAATATGAAGTATTTTGCTCTATCATTGGGTGTTTGCTTCTATCCTACTGAAAGCCATTGCTAAAATTGAATCAGTTTCGGATCCGCTTACCGGTATATATTTATTAGATTCGTTACCTTTTCAGGCTGTCTCGCTTTAACACACACGTGGTCACTACAGGGTCATTGGTTGTACAGAAGGTAGTTGTTACAAGTGGTAATCGCAAACTCGCTAATTCCTAACCGGAAAATTTAGATGATTTTCTCACGAAAGACTTCTTCACAGAGGCTCATGCCGCAGGCAGAAGTCAGTCAGTGGGCTTCGTCAGCGATTTTGATGATTCGGACGACGAGGCTGACAGTCGCTCACGAGCTCAAAGGCAGATGTCCTTGAGTAACGCGCTGTACTTCGCGTTCGCCGGCCTGCTTTGGCAAAGTCCCGAAAGTGTCCCCCGAGCTCCATCAGCAAGAATCGCCGCAGCCGTGTGGTATATGGTTGGTGTCATTCTGGTTGCGTCCTATACTGCCAACATGGTGACCTTTGTCACACGAAAAACGTACGTTTGTATTCGATGTTTGTGTTATGCATTGGCTTATGTAATGTTGCAATACGAACACTTGAAATCTTCTTCAGTGAAGATGCATTTTTTTCTTGTAACCTGAGATGCGTTGCGTCTTAAAAAATAATGTGCATCTGGAGAATGAAGGAGAGAAGTGAAATAAAAGATAAAACATGTTTGATTTTATTTGACTCGAGATTGCAAATCAATGGCTAGAAATGGTACGACAGGTTTTGAGACTCGACTCTGACTGGACTCGTGACTCTACAAATATGGTAGTGGTTTATTCATGCATTTTTGTGACTCAAATCACGAAGTAACACGAATGCAGCAAGAGGAAAAACAACAACATCAAAGAGCAGAAATTAATTTTATGTTGTTGAAAATACAAAATATCAAAGTATTAAGGTTTAGCATATTTATGATTGCGTTCTGACATGTTTGAATCACAAAGGTTTGGTGAAAGACTATATGAGTCAAGCTCTCAGCCAACCCTGTTGCTTGCACAAATCAATTTTTAATTGGAGACTATTCACAAGTAGTAAAATAAAAGTAACAAAATGCATCAAATCAACGTCAGATAACATAATTAAACGAAGCAACAACAAAAAATAGTGGGAGAAAAGCATGCTTATGTACAGGAGGGTTGGGTGAGCAATTGTAGACGTAGAAGATATAAGGGAAAACGGGCATCAAAACAATATTATAAAAAAGTGACAAGCATATGAACGAAAATCAGCAAGAATTTTGGCAAGATAGCAAGGAGTTTTCATATTGTTTTTTAAATGAATAAGGAGATAGAGATTGCAAATTTTCAGGAATATTAGACCAAATTTTGGGACCAATATTCTTTGAAGAAAGCTGACCCAGAGACGTTTTCATTCTTGGTGAATGAAATTTTTGCAAAGAAGCAAGCCTTGTTTACATTTGGGGACTGATGCAATCTCAGAAAAGTAGTTATCAAAGTGAATTAGGTAATTCACCATTATCAAAAGAATTTGGCAAGTAGTACTTCAAATAAGTCTGGTATGTTTAAAATTTTGTGCTTAGAATAGAGTGCAGTTGTTTTAGTTTTGTCATATTCAAGGATTCTTACACGGCTTTATTCTGCAATCTAATTAGAGGGAGTAAAGTAGTCTTATTGGCTCTTCCCCAGTTAAGTATTGGATAAGTTAGATAGGAATGGAAAAGGTCAAAGTAAACAGATTTGAGCACTGAAATGTTGGTATAGCTCAGTGGTTCTCAATCTTTCATGGTTTATGGCCCCCTTCCAAAGACTCTCGACACTTGTGGCCCCCTGGTCATCAATAGGGTTTTGCAATATCACGACAGAGCTATATAGTAAAAGGCCTCTGCTCGTGGCCCCCAAGGGGAGGCGACGGCTCTGGTTGAGAAACCCTGGTATAGTTTATTAATTTAAACAGCATTCCACATGATTTGGAGAGTTGTGTCACCAACTTTTCAATATGATTAGGCCCATTGATGAATTTTGGACGCATGAATTAGAAATAGATTTCAATGAGTTAAAATCAACTGTAGAAAAACATGTATCTATGATGAACTTGATAGCAAGTTGAAATACAGTATGCGAAGATAAATTCTGATTTATCATTTTATCATTCATGGGTTTAAGTCAGTATTCTCAGCAGCAGGCTGGCCCCACATTACATTGGCTATGCTTATTTGAAGCATTGCCATTGCTGTTCTTATAAACCCTATAGTTGCTGCGTTAAATGCACACAGCTAGCAGCAAGATAAGCCACTTGTTTCCGGCTGTAGAAGGATCTGGAACTGTTAAGGCAATACTTTAATGCTTCGGAGTAGGTGCTAGAACAATTACAACGTAGAGCGTTTAAGTACTCCGGCACCACGCCGGAGCTTCAGAAGAACGCATAAAATACAATAATATTTGCCATCAACTGCTAAATGCAATTTTTTCTGTCACCCAGGGAATCGTCTTATTTGCTGGATGTACGCCAGCTGATATCTCAGACAGCAGTCCCTGTTGGCACTGTGGATGGAAGCGCGATCAGCACATTGCTAATGTCGTCTGATATCTGGGTTGCTGAGAAGCTGTATGAAGCTGTGCTGAGGAATCCAGGTTGATATTATTAGACCGCTCGGTGATGTATCAAAGTTAATCCGAAATTTGTCAAAAATTGTTATTTCTTTAGGGAAGTCATTGCATCCAAACCAAAGTGCGGCTCTTGCCAAAGTAGCCGAAGGCAATCTCGCTTTTCTTTGGGACGGGGCAACGCTGGATTATGCGGCCGTAAAGTCAGACTGCGTTATGAATTCCGTGTCGCTTGGCATCGCGGAAGTAAAATACGCCTTCGCTTTTCGGAAAAACTCGCCTTTTGCAGGTGCGTACCTTCTTGGATGTAACCAAAGTATATTTTTTACCGTGGAAATTGATTGACATAATGTTAAAGAAAGTGTGTTTTGTATCTGTTGATGTGAATGTAAAGTCAGGAATTATTTTATAGAAATATTTTCGCATGAAATTGAGAAGTTTCGAAATCAAGGCTTTCTGCAGCAGCTCAACTATACGTACTTCAGGAACAATGACGCATGTGTTGACCCAAGTAAGTAGATTGCTTTGGGACATTGTTTGCAATGTTTAAAATATCGTCAAGAAACGAAATGTATGTGGATAGTGGTATTGGCAGCGATAGTGTTGTAAGTATATGCCTTTGTGAAATACCTATGACAAAGTACAAAGTTTTTTGTAAAGACTCTACCAAAATTTTGATGCAATATGCCAAAAAACTCAATTTATATGTATGTGCCTAAAATGGTTGAAACGATCTGGAAGTTGTCACTCATGTACGAAGTGGCTGTTGAGAATGTGGTGAAGAAGCAGATCTGGTGCAGATTCAGTTGGAAGTGTTTTCCAACCGGAAGTACCAGAGTTGTAAACTGGCCTCATTTTGAAGCCCAAACCCGGCCCGAGCCCGACATTTATTTTTGAAGCCCGATTTAGACCAGAAAGCCAAATTTACCGAGTGAGTCAAGATATGCGCAACTGCGGGGTATCAAAAAACGTAGTGTGTGGGTATAGCAGCAGGTACACGTTTTTTTTTCATTCTCAGCAGAGTTCGACGCAGCTTCTCTGTGAAACTTGAGTGTGAATTTCTCGCTGTGCTCAGATCATTTTACCAATTCTGTTTTTCACGCTAATAATGGAGCCACATTTCTCAGTTACCGTAGATAACGTGAAGTTGAGTTAAAATTAAAACTGAGCTGGTAGAAGCTTTCATCCATCTTCGCAACGATGAGCGGTTGAAACGTCAATTATTGCAATTCCGCATAAAAAATCTGTTAGAAACGAAGTTTTCCTGTAGATCGCTGGAGGTTCGTGAAACCGAGTACAATTTCTGGACTTCGGCTTATGTTTGCTGTGTTTGATCGTCACAAAAACACACTGCAAATGAAAAAAATGCTGAAAACATACACGCAAACTGCAGGGTAAGAAAACAAGGTCTGCGTCTTTTTTCAGGGGTCTAAGCGAAACTTGCGAAATATTGGATTCTGTGAAAATGCTTAACAGCTTTCCATACGTTGGTGAAAGACTATCCAGGCATATTTCAATCGGCCTGGTCTGAGTAAAAAAAAATAAATAAATAAAAAACCTAATTAAGTCAAAACATGATGTTTCGCTTGCGATTGATTTTTATTAAAACTTATCCGCTAATAATAAATCTTAAGAGCTTTCCTTCGTTATCGGCGTATCACGAATACGTGACTTGTTTCTTTGCTGGTAGATTAAGCAAAATTAGCTGAAGGAGCACAGCTCAGCCGTTGCGAAACTTATAGCTTTCGTAGTTTTCCCTTTTTGCTAACCTTTTCTTCTTAACGCTGCAATTACTTGCTATGCTGTGATGAAAATTTATCTCCAGCATAAACATAATTAGAATGTACATAAATAAAAAATGTTGTATGATGAGTATGAAATCTTATTTTCTCAACCCGTAGAGAGAAGGTATACTTCAGACAGTAGTTCTTCACAGCAATTTGGGAGAAGTCCTCTGTAGACCATTACTGCAATAGTTCAGTTCAAAAACGCTAACAGATGATGCTTTTTGTATCAATTACAAAATTGTAGCTGCCAGTCCAAACATGAACGTAAAAATGTGGAATTCTAGATTGATATGGTTTTGTAGATTTAGAACATGGTTTTGTAGATAGTTTCTTCTTGTGCGTTGTTTATGTGAAAAAGTGTGTCTACGTAAACTAGATTTTCTGATTCAGAAATGCATTCCATGTTCTCTGCGTCTTACTGTGTCTCAGACTCGGAGCAAACTAGTGTGCCGAACCTTGACACTTATTTTTGCAGCAAAAGCTTTGCTTGGCGATTCGTACACATCTCTGACATACGCAAGTCTTTCCGGTGTATTTGACATGCTGCTGGTGGCTTGCGCGATTAGCTTCTTGTTTCTGCTGCTGGAATGGGTTGTGGCGTCATTCTGTGACGTCGACAGATCTGACCCGACTCGACCCTCCGAGTTTTCCCGAGCACTCGCTCATCGTTGGCGAAGACTGACCGAAGACGCGAAGGAAAACTGGCTTCCGTTTAAAAGATTCCGTCGGCACGTTGCCCGATACAGGTACACATGCGAAATTGCGCCGTAGCGTAGTTTGCGTAATGTTGTCAGCAAAACCGGATGATTTAAGTTAAGCAGTGCTGCTTTGGAGTAGATAGGACACAAGGCATACTTTTACAGTATATGGTTTTAATGCATTGTTAACACGCACACCGTCAATTGCAGATGAACTTTTTAGGTTTCTGAACTTATAATTCGCGTTCAGTGGAAAGAATCATTTTTGCGAGTTACTTACGATAAACAGCTTTCATTAAAATTTGATCCTCAAGTTTTCTTAGGGTTTTAACTGTTAGTTCAGCAACACACGAAAGAACAGCTGAGACGCAGCGTGGTTAGTTATGATAATACATGTAAACAGTTTGATGTATACCTTTACCTTTGGTGACAAGTTTGCAGTAAGTCACAGATTCTTCAGCAAGGTTCCCTCTGAGGTGCGCAAATGCACCGCACCACCACCAGACCATTTACGCAGTGAAAGTGAAATCTCATTCTCGCGCACTTGCAACATCCCAAATTTAAAAGTAAAAGATCATTAACATTTTTGGGGCAGAAGTAGAACGCTTCTGAGCATATCACATAGCCCTTTTAGAAGCTATTTGAATAGATCTGTACTTTGTTCGTATTTTGATAATATTTGATACTTATAGTATTTGATAATATTTGATACTGCGGATTCTACTGAATAAGGACTGAGGATGCGTAATTTTACGTGAAATCGATTTCCTATTAAAAATTTGCCAATCGACTCCTTCCTTACACCCATCGTGAGAGTACATACTTGAATATTTGATACTTATTCTTATAATTCACAAAGTTTGTAATTCATTAGAGCTCTGCTAATTCAGCCTGACAATATTCATGCTCACATACAAAACAAGCATTTGCTTGTGTAAAATTTTCCTAGAGGGAGCACTGTTCTTCAGTCAATTTTACTGAACAGCATGATTATCAATTGCATGTATACATATTAGATTTTTAAAATAATGTCTTTAAGTTGATAAATCGGCGTACTTTAAAAATCAAATAAATGTATTTTTGCCTTCAGTCAAATTTTTTTATTTTTGTTAAATGCAAAATTCGTGCTCAAACATTGTGATTTCATAAACCCACTATATAGATTTATTTACAACTAAATTTTGATGGCAGCAATTGCTGTGCTGACAAATCGCTTTCAGTAGTTGATCGAACGAGTAACAGACAAGGCTTGATATAAAAAGAAAAAAACATGCTTGAATTAGCATTATGTTTAATTGTGTTTTTATGTAAAAGCCTGTGCATGAAGACTAACTATTCAAATTTTCCGCAACTTAAGTTCAAAACGGTCGAAAATTTCATGGCTTACAATGCCAAAATTCGTCGTAGACCGCAATCTTCTAGCTAATAATGCTAAGCGCATTGCAAGCTAACTAGGACCAAGAATGTTGACTGTCTCCAAAGCGCACTGTCGTTGTGTGCTCAGCTGGTGAGCAACGATTTTTGAAGTGGTTTGAGAAATTCTGTTGCGCAAAGGGACACACAATGAAGCAGAAGTAAAAAAGCGAATATAGAAAAGTAGTGTTTAGTCTTGTGTATATTAATGATACCTACCATCGCAATTAGTCCACGTGATAATACCTGGCCGTGGGATGTTTGAATAAAGTCCGGACGGTAAAGTGCAATCCCAGCACCGGTTATTGGAGGAGGTGATTATACACAGACCCCCAATAAGACTTTAAAATGCGTTTTTTTGGCCTAGACCAGGGGTGTGCAAACTACGGCCCGCGGGCCGCATGCGTCCCGCCGGCACTTGCAGAAACTCCTACGCATGTAGAATTTTACGAAACATTTACTATTTTCATAAAAACTTGGAATTCTATGAAAATAGTTTATGTTTGAGTTCTACCTACAATATAACTGTATAAATAGCATTGAATGTACCGAATGTGAAACACAAAATTGTTTGTAATATGAATATGTGGTTATTTACACACTGTATAAATTTTCCTACTTTGTAATGAGAGTGTGCGGCCCTCAGCTGCAACATTTTTAAAAAATGTGGCCCTCCGCGCAAAAAGTTTGCCCGCCCCTGACCTAGACCCATTGGTGTTTATCTGCATATAATTGCAATGCTGAACAAGATGTTAGGTCTGTTGCCTCGCACGAATTTTAAATGTCGAATTCAGGTTTTCAAGGCATGCGCAGAAATTGCCTGTGTGCATAAGCATCCACAAAATGTAGAGCACGTAGTTGTGAGAATCAATATTTATGTTTCTGTGTTATAACATACGCCAATGATTGATTTTGCAGAAAAAGGTATTTCAATGATCCGTGTGGTGCCACTGCAGTAAACTATTTTGCAGTTAAGAATCCCTTCGATACTGGCACATGTGCAAATATACAGTAGTTTGTGTTTTCAGCAGAAATTTTCAACACAGTGTCAGGCGTCGAATTTCTGCTGGCTCTTGCGCCAGTTGTTTCGTTTTGCTTTAATGCACCTCAAAAAACACCGTTGCCCTATTAAAAACTTTCTAAAGCTGATGAAGTCCAAATAGGTACGGTAGTGGGGTGTTTAAGAAATGTTTGTTGAAACTCCTTTACACACGTTTTCGACTTCAGGGAAACTTGAGCTGATAACCTAGCTAGTTATGAATATGAGCACCGCAAAACACAACGATCAGACCAGGTTTATCTTTAAACGACTTTGCATGCTTCTCTTCGTTGCTTTTAGTAACCAAAGTGTCACCAAAGTTATAATTTCTGCCAGTGGTGTAGGAGGCGGGGGTGCAAGCGCACCACCAAAAGTTTTGATTTGTCGAAAATCTGGACAAAATCCCTGGAAATCCTGGAAAAAATGGTGCCCAACGTTTGGAGAAAAACACATGAAGTCCCCTTTTTTTGAAGGTCACACCAAAAAAGGTCTTTATAACCTTTGTGGGAGAAAATTTGTTGGCAAAAGTCGCACAAAAACTTTTCGGGCAAGTTTGGGCAAAAATCCATCGCACCCCCAAAAATTTGCTTGTTCCTACACCTATGACTCCTGAAAGTAAGCGCAGATACCCCCTTTAAACCACATAATCACTTCAAGGCTGTTTTCCGCAAAACTCTTCTGCCAGCCAGATACGCGAAAACACTAACGCAAACACTTAAACCCTTTAGCGGAAATTGCAAATTCATGATTGAAAAAGCTTTGTGTTAATTTAGGAAAACCACGTTTTTATTTGACTTTGGCGTGGTGACCACTTAGCCATTTTAAGAGACCGCAACTATTTCATCTAAATACTGAGATGGGCGTAAAGCGAGGTTTTAGTGTATTTTGAGACGCCGTTGCAAAAATTTGAGAGACCGTTTCGGTCTCTTTCAAGACAGACTGAACTCTGCAGCGGTGAAAGGCAGTTAGTCTAGGTATGGGAAGTCGACTGGCATGTGGGAAAGATTTTTTCACCCTGGCAGTCCCTGCAGTTGAGTCTATGGTTCCATTGTATTGGCCATGCCTTTTAGTTGGATTCACCAAGACAGTGTTTCTCAACCTGTGGACCACAGCGACATTTTCGAGTGGGCCACGAAATTAGGACAAAAATTTGTCAGAATACAGTTATTCGGACACCTAATCACCACATCGTGGGAGCACACTGATTTCATTCAGCGGCAAGATTATGACTGAATTACAAACAGAAACAAAATTCGCTACTTCAGAATATTGTGTGTTATTCACACGTATAAAAGCACAGCCTATGCTAACAAGGTATTGGGCCACGCAATTTTTACCAGAAGTTGTCTGGGTCACGTAAGTAAAAAGGTTGAGAAACACTGCACTGCAAGGCATACGAAGTGTCGTCGTTTGTTGACTGGGCAATTCAATGACTCTAACCCTCGCCTGAGAAGTTTTGAATCACATCACGATCAAGTGCGTTGATCCTGGCTGTACCCTAGTGTTTTGTTAAAACAAGGTGGAATTTTGTTGCAGTCGCTCAAGGCGAAGCAGAAGAATCACCTTTCCAACGCAAGACAAGTCGGGGAAGGCTCCAATTGAGCCGGAACAATGGAAAAGATACTCAATGACACCAGCGGCAAAAAATCTCCGCCCTGGTGATTCCATATCTGATCCAACTTTAGCAGTTTTGACAAATGAATAAAAGCTCGCTTACCAATATTACTGATTAAAGAAATTATGTGAAAGCGCTTATCTATCCTACTTGATAGTATCAAGAAGCATCATATGATGCTCTATTAATAAGGGTTTCAGCAAACAAATATGCCTGAGTAGAGCAAAATTGGAACTGTTTAACGTTAAACTTTTCAATTTTTAATGTGCTTTTTTCCTTACTGTATTTCCACTAAGTTATTTTGAAGTCTCTAGCTAGAGGCTTGCACCTTCTGATGAACATGTGATGCAAAAAAAAATTTTCTCTAACTTCCTATAATGTCATACTTGTTGATTGTGTTCATTATTGTGAAACGTCTTGTTCACTAAGAAAGTGAACGTTTCAAAAACCTTTCTCTCTTTGTTGAAAAATTCTTTTTGTTGTGTGTACGCTCAACTTTCATCCATGTTAGTATAACGCTTTTCTCTGAACTTGTTTTCTATTTCTTTGTTTTCATTCGCTAGAACTCGGCCGCGAATATCCAACAATTTCAACAACCCATCTTCAAAAATCTTTTGCACCAGCGACTAACCTCGTAAAAGTCGTCAAATATTAAACCAGTGTTTTTCAACCTTCTTGCTGCAGCGGAACCTTCCGCAAACGTTTGCATTGTTCATGGAACCCTATGCAATGATACAAGTGTCTACGGTACATTGCCACAACCGCATGAAACTGTGGTTGCGAATTTCGTCTCAAGCAAATTCGGTCTGTTTCGGCGGAACTCCGGTTGAAAAACACTGTATTAGACACTTCAAAAATAGAACCGATTTATCACAGCAACTAAAGCAACCACGTACCACAGAGAAGCGCTAAATGATTTTTAGGAAAAGCAAATAGTTGTCACGACATTGCGCAACACATGTCAGTCTCACCAATCCCGTCGCCACGGGGGGTTGGGGCCTTAGTCCCACAAACAGAGCTCCAAGCCTCTCAAATGGAATTATGAATCACTCTAAATCGGTGGAGTTTTATCAAATTTCAGAATGTCAAGCCCCCTATTTAAAACTTTCTGGCGACGGTTCTGAATCTCACCTAAATAATCAAAAACAAAATATTAAGATCTCAGGCTATCAGTTGGTTTTGGTGGACGATAGAATAAATACTGCCATGTCATGTAAACTGACAGTGCAACAGATCACTTTCTCAGATGTGTTAATTGCTGCAATTCTACTTTAAGCAACTGATTAGTTTAAAGGCTCTCCTGCGTAATATATTTGAAACGAGAACGTCTTTCAGAATGATGTGGCAAGCAACACAAGATACAAATTTAAGGTGATCGGTTTAATCACAAGAATGCTTGATCGAGCCACCGCGCACTCGCGGCCGAACTGTTGGATACGCAGAAAGCTAACTGAAAAAGGGGCGTTTGATGCAATCTAGAATCGGTTGAAAACCGATTTCGCCACTACCGTACTACCCGCAAAACAATAAACGTTTCAAACACGCCACAACCGATTAGACTGCTCTCTCCACTAACAACTTCCATAGCGTTTATGCTATGTAGGTGCTGGAGTCATACCGTGATGTAGCGCCTTCAAGAGTAGGGATTGCTTGTCCCTACGGTGCAAATTATGTATTCAGTACATGATTATGAAAGCACAGTCTTGCCGTAACACAGACCTCAAATTACAGTATATGAGCACACGACCACCAACAACAGATGACCTCGGCTAATGATCTTTACTGCTACTTACAAACTTGATGAACAGATTAAGTTCGCTTGAGAATGGTTGTAGAGCCTTGCGGTGAGAGTTGGCAACTGCCGATTCCCTGCAAAGGGTTAAGGCTAATGAAACCAGTCCCATCGCCACGGGGGGCTATCGTGAACTTATCCCCCCAAATTGAAATACGAAACACTATCAACCAGTGGAATTTTTGTCGAATTTAAATGTAAAGCCCCCGTATTGACGACTTTCTGGCGACAGTTATGAATGAATCAACCACATTTTTTTGGAAAAAACAATGCAGATGTCTAACACAAGATTACTGTTTTATTGGCTTGTCAGTAGCCCTTAATTGCAAGCCGTACGAAATGGTGTTAAAAATAAATATAAGCCGCACTTGAACATAGGTTACCTAAACTTCTGAGATACAGTACTTTCGCTTGCTAGCAGTACTACATTTTGGCCAGGTTGTCATAAGCAAAAAAGACCGGTCAGATCAACCATTGAAAAGGTCAGATACATGATAAATCTACGACACCTTTAAAACACCCAAACGCGCTTTCAAAAGGCAATATATACATACAGAATTTGCCTAATTCGTCACCTCAAGCGGGTTAGAAAAAAGTGACGAATTATGCGAATAGGTGAAAACCCTATCATGGCAGCTCGTATACATCGTGCTTTTATTTGCAGTAAAATGTAACTTTATGACGTTATGGTGTTTCCTAAATTAGACATTAATTCCTCTACTCTATCTAGACTCCTCCATTTAATCTAGCACCTTTCAAATCTGTAATAAACTTTAAGTTTTTTTCATCAATGAATTTCTAAACTTCATGTGTGTTTGGTTATCGTTCCAAATTGAAGAAGCTCTATTCACTGCGTTGAGAATAACATACAGTATACGTTACGCATAACAAACTTCTCCATTTTAATGACTATACTTCGCTCTATTGCAGATTCAACGTGGGTTAGCCTATCGCGCTTCGTTAAGTATTGTTAATAGAAACACAGTTTTTTTTTAAGGAAAATGTTAGGTGCCAGGTATGGACCTGTAGGAACCCGATTTCTCTGATTCTAGGGGCCCGATTTTCTCTTATTCTAAGAACCCGATGATAATTTTCTCTGATTCTAGGGACCCGATTTTAAATTCGGTTAAAACACCTTAAAAAAAACTGAGAAGCATATAGCTTATATTAAAACTGCAACGTAAAAATTTGATGTTATGATGTTGCAAAAAGGAAACAATCTGATGTTGACGAGATTGACCACAGTAGCAACACTGGTTCGAGCCTTTTTTATAACAGTAGTAGTAAGTTTATTGGCGATAAGTGAGGTATTGCATGTATATATTCAAAGCAAACAATCTGCCAGAACGCCTAAAAAACAAAATGGTTATCATATCAGGTCTCCTTAGAAAAGCTAACATTAAAACACATTTCGTTCAGTTAATGAAAAAAACGCCATACGAAAAAGATACCTAGCAACGCAGTTAAAGAAGGGACTGTTTGAAGGATAATCCACACAGTTGCGTGGGGGTTGCTGGGACGCAACTGGTTTCTCTCGTTGGGGTGCACCAGTTCCGCAAGGAACTGCGCTGGACGAAGAAAGTGCAAACCCACCAGCCAAAATGAAACTCTGTCCGGGTTGCCATTATCCTTTCGCATCCATGCAAACATAAGCTCAAAAACAGTTTGTCTACGGCAGGGGCGGGCAACCTTCTTCGGTTTGCGTGCCGAAATCGGCTAAATCAATGACTAAATTCTTCCGCGTGCCAACCAAAATTTGTGACAACATAGTACTTGACATCCTTGAAGATGTATGTGAAGAGCCTTGGAGAAATGATACAAATTCACCCAAACAGTGAAAACACAATATAACCAAATTTAAATTTATTCACCTTGAAAACAACGCTCAAACAAAAACAATGCATTGCCTCTTTCAAAACAAAACATGCACAATAAACTTTTTCAACAATACTTAAGTTACTTTGCAAAGAAAATATCCGTCCGACAAAAAGCTTAGATTACTTTTCTTGTGCTATATTAGTGAGACTTCTGTCGCTGCATTACCGTTGACAGAGATTTTACATTGGGTTTATATTTTGTGACATTCAGAGATATACACGAACTACTAGTTTCATCGGTCAGGCTACTCCTATTACAAGACTTAATAAAGTTCATAACTGAGAACAAAGATTCACAAGCATTTGTAGATGAAAACACGGGGAGTAATGCTGTTGTGAAGTTTTTTTAAGCACGAAAAATTTTCAGGAATGGCATTCCAAGCCCGCAATAGTTTGTTTTCTGCACTTTTCTCTAGTATTCCCTTCTCTAATCGCTTTTCAATGTTTTCCAAGTCAACTCTAAGGTCAAAATAAACTTTTGTTTCCAAGTTGAGCTACTCTGAAATTCAATCAACTGCGTTTAAAATTCATCCATGTCTATCCAGGAAAGCTTTTGTAGGCTTAGTTCCTCCATTTTTATGCTGTCTGGAAGCCTCATGAATTTTGCTGTCTCTTCTAGTTATCTGAATTTTGAAAATCTTATGAAAAACAGCTCACCAACTGACTCGATAATGTTTAAAAATAGCTTCTGAAGGCTTTGAAGATCTGTTCTGTCATCGTTTGAAGATCATCAATATGCCTCTTGAGGTTTGCGAAGTATTTAAATCTTTCATCTCCAGTATCTTTCTTAAAGACTTCTAGTTTTTTTTAAAAGCCTTCATGTATCCAAACGTAACATAAAGTGCCTTACCACTACCCTGTAATTTAACATTCAGATATTCACAAAAATATGCAAAGAACATCAGTTTTGAAACCCACTTGATAAATTCATCAGCAACTTCAATGTGTTCAGTAATATAAAGATAACTTAATATTACAGTGTTTACATGCGCACATCAGGTGAGACAGTACACATATCGGATGAAGCAGAATGTGTTCAATCGGTTTCATATTCTCATATACGATCATTGTCAGGGTTATATACAGGGGTGTGTTTAAGGGAAGGCAAGCGAGGCACTTGCCTCGGTCCCCCCTTTTTAAGCCCCCTCAAGGTATTTCTGACCACATCATAATTCAGCACTCTGCCTTCAAAGGGGCCCCCAATAGCAACTGTAATATGTAAAGTACCTTGCCTTCAATGGGGCACAACAGCAACTGTAACGTAAAGTAGGCTACTTTGCTTTCGAAGGGGCCCCCAATAGCAGCTGCAATGTGTAAATACCTTGCTTTCAAATGGGGCCAAATTAACTGTAATGTATAAGCACTTTTCTTTCAAAGGGTTCCCCGACTTCACTGATTTCCAGTGCTTCATATTTCAATTTGGGGGTGTCAAAGCTCTCTTTCGGTGGCTAAGTGGTGAGGGGTCTGAATTTTGGACCCCTGTGGCAACGTGCCCCCCTATTGGGGAGTATGGAGTTCGACTGATATGGCTCTGTTTGTAGTCATATGGCATCAAAAGCACGTAAGGATTAAATTCAATAATGGATTGTTAACAAACGAAAATGAAGAAACGGACACCGAGTTTCATCAGATAATACTGCGATTTGTAAGTTATTAACTTTTTCATTTGAAGGGGGAGGATCACGTTTCCGAGGCCTTGCTCACGTGTCGGATGGAAATGCTTGCGTGCCAAGTTCGGAACGCGTGTCAGGGTTGCCCACCCCTGGTCTAGGGCAAGTTATAGCAGCAACAAAACTAGTTTGATGACCAGACGATCATCTAGATGTTTCCTTGGAGATGGTACTGTCACTGATGAGTCGAAGATGGTGGTTGCTCATCTTCATTGCCTTGAAACAACATGAAAGCAAAACAGCAGCAACACAACAACAACTAACAACATAAAATGATATTCACAAAACAGTTAGAAACAAAATAAAATGATATTCACAAAACAGTTACAAACAAAATGAAGTGATATTCATGACTTGATTAACATTGTATAATGATACAAAAGGTATGACTTTATCTTGTTAATTTTTTGTGCATTTATCATACATTTTACAGAAAAAATGGACAATATGTTAAACTGCATAGCCCAATACGTTAGACTTTCAAGAAACTGTGGAAACGAGATCTAAAATGCTGTGTCTTCTGCATACTATGAGATAAGGTAGGCTCGGCAACGTTTTCTGAATAGCATAGAAGACAATATCTGCGATGTAGGCTATTATCAATTCAATCTCAAATCTTAGGTCCATGATATACCTGAGCTGATTGACCTTTTACCAGGCTCGCTTGAAATCGAGTGCAAGAAATATTTACCATCATGGGTGGTTTTCCTGTTTAAGTGAGTGTGAACTGAAGTAACTGAGACAAAGTAATCATCAAAGGTTTGTTGGAGCTTGCCATTGTGTAAACAATGCATCAGTTAAGCAATTTCAAGGTGATAAATACAATTTATTTTAAACAGATTTGACTGGTGGTAAAGTAGAGTTTTATGTGATCTGTACGAGGCAACATTCATGGCTCGAATAAGTTTATTATGTAGTACATTTCAATGATTTAAAGCAGTTTTTTTCACTGATCCCCAGGCACCAGTTCCATATTGAAGGTGGCTATAAACAAAAGTAAACTGACTTTAACGCACAAAAATTCAGATAGTGCCTTGTCATGTAAAAAATTCCAAGGTTTTGTGCTAATTTATCCTCTTGGTTGGTTAGCTGTTGGTATCAAGACAATTAATCATCTAGAATTACTCTTAAATACTTTGCATAATTAGCCTACTTGTGAGATATTTGATTGTTGCCAATTTTAGCTGAAAATGATGTTACTGGTTTTGGGTCAGTAACATCATTTAATTAACACGAAGATTTTTTTATGGTTCACAGAGAGTTTGTTAGTTCTCATCCAGTTATCTATCTTCTGCAGTTCAGCATTTTCTAGTGTGTTCAATTGTTGTTGGTTGTTGCTTGAGATACTACTTAGAAGGTTGTGGTCTGCAAACATGGTTGTTCTAAATCTTGAAACTTTGGGCAAATCATTAATATATTACAGCAAATAATAGAGGTCCAAGCGTTGAACCTTGAGGCACTCTGCGGTGTATACTTTGATCATCTATTTACATCTTTTAACCACAGCATACTGCTGACCATCTTGTATGTAATCAGAACAAGGTGAAGTTAACCGCACTTGCCAGAGTAAAGCTAGCCGTCACTTCGCCCAGCCGTCACTTTTGCGATTTGGCGAAAAAACGCCAAAACAAAAACGTACAGACAAGCTAAAAAATAACTCAATAAAAACATATTATGGTAAAATCATATCACAAACAACTCAGACGAATTGTTTCAAACAACTGGTAAGCTAATCGTAAACCTTTAGGCAAGTTTTTTCGAATATCGCACACGCTTAAACAACAACGGTTTTCTCATAAACTAAAGGCGTCCGGAAAATTTTTCAACGAATATCACTTGCCAATATCATCAGCTATAAAATGAAACCGTTTTCATCCAGTACACTTTTCCTTAAAGTTATCAAAATCATTCATAAACATGACAGACTTTAGCGCTGCGCTACACTTTTCGGCAAGTTTTTTCGAATATCGCACGCGTTCAACAACAACGGTTTTCTCATAAACTAAAGGCGTCCGGAAAAATTTTTCAACGAATATCACTTGCCAAAGTGTACTGGATGAAAAATGTACTGGATGAAAACGATTTCATTTGATAGCTGATGATATTGGCAAGTGATATTCGTTGAAAAATTTTTCCGGACGCCTTTAGTTTATGAGAAAACCATTGTTGTTGAACGCGTGCGATATTCGAAAAAACTTGCCGAAAAGTGTAGCGCAGCGCTAAAGTCTGTCATGTTTATGAATGATTTTGATAACTTCAAGGAAAAGTGTACTGGATGAAAACGATTTCATTTGATAGCTGATGATATTGGCAAGTGATATTCGTTGAAAAATTTTCCGGACGCCTTTAGTTTATGAGAAAACCGTTGTTGTTGAACGCGTGCGATATTCGAAAAAACCTGCCTAAAGGGTTACGATTAGCTTACAAGTCGTTTGAAACAATTCGTCTGAGTTGTTTGTGATATGTTTTACCATAATATGTTTTTATTGAGTTATTTTTTAGCTTATCTGTACGTTTTTCTTTTGGCGTTTTTTTCGCCAAATCGCAAAAGTGACGGCTGGGCGAAGTGACGACTAGGTTTACTCTGGTGTTCGACACCAAAGTTACGTGAGCCGGCAGTCGTCTAGCCGGCAGTAAATAAAACGGATCCGGCAAAATATCGCTAAAAATGCGGGCTGGATGTGACGGCTGACGTAACCCAGAGAGAAGGTAGCCGGCAGTCGAAGAAAGTGCAAAAAAACGATATGTAGAGCGTCATATGATTTGAATGCCTGGAAACGTGCATGG
>Ga0210059_1001438_pt1 | contig 35808 bp, 19 predicted proteins | sample Ectturendosymbi2_FD_188042 | JGI IMG/M metagenome (GOLD analysis project Ga0210059, IMG submission 188042) | Ecteinascidia turbinata endosymbiont from Florida, USA - Sample 2 (SPAdes) (version 2) | ecosystem: Host-associated > Tunicates > Ascidians > Unclassified | place: Key West, Florida... | reverse complement strand
GGAAAGCACGTATGAACAGCACCACGTGCAGCCAACATCCTCACACTTCTGACAGCCGACGAAGAAAATGTTTTTTGTATTTTATTAATTTCTATGCTGCGATTTCACTATTTTGCAACTGACATCAGTAGTTGTGAACAACAAAAAATCAAAGCTCCCAGGGCAAGCAAAACCACTGCGCTTCTGGATGACAGGTAGGAAACAACATTCATTTTGTTTGAGAGCGTCAAAAACTTCTCGAGCTTGCAAGGAAATTGTAGAAGTGCCTGCTTCTAACAAGTATGTCTATATTGTCGGAAGAAGAACAAGAGCTTGCCTCGCTTGCGATTTCAGATCCTTTTTAAGAGCAATCACAAAAGTAACCCATTTTATTGGTCCAAATTACGGATTCTGAAGAATTCTCTCTAAATTATTTTACACAAAATAAAAGCTCAAAAAAGTGATATCAGCACAATGATTTCCACTCACACAAATCTTTCAAAGATCTTGCTCATTAATATACAAATCGCCATCATAATCGCAGAGCTTAGAAGCAAAATGAAAAAACAATTGCTTGAGTTCAAACTTTTTCCACTAACTCACTCGACGAAAGATTGCATTTTTGACATAGGAGATGTTTCACGCATTTCAAAGATTTTTGATGTGGTTGTTTTCTGAAAAATGGAAGCAAACGTTCTTTCCAATCAGAGAATGTGTACTGTAACGCTGCAACAGAAACCAGCCTGTTGTTATCAAAAAGAATCCTTCGAATGTCCGCTGGTTGCTCGCTGTAAGCTAATGTGCAGATTGCAAGTACAGCTTCAGAGAAAACGCAAGCCATTCCCGCTACGACGCAACGTTTGAAGACAGAAAAAATTGATTCTTGTTGGAGGCCGAATTTCTCAATTATCCGATTATGCAGCCACAGCGGGTAGATCATGCAAAGCAAAAGCAAACCTTCAGATGCCATCATGCCTATCGAAAAAGCAGTCCACAATCTTGTGCTATTGTGAGCAGCAGTGGAACAGTTGGAATCTTTAACTATTTGAATATATTTGACAGAAAACAGCGTAGCGCTGACAAGCAAGAAAGTGACAAGATAAAGAGTGCTTGATATGTTCAGCCTCCTCGCGGATTTACCCATCGACCTCATAAACAATTCATTTGTATAGAACACAGTGTTCACTCTGAACCACAAGAGAAAATATACGGACCAGATGACCGTTACTCCGCATACTAGTCTGGCAATTGGGTATGCGGAGCAAAATCTTTCACTTTTCTTTTGCAGAAACAAAAGATTGTTGATTGCGGAAAAAAGTAACCCTGCGACAGGAACAGCAGACCAGACATCAATGAAGAGAACACGTGACGACGTTGATGCTCTGCGACTGCAATCTGAAAATGCAAAGCTGAAATTGTGAAACGGACAAAATTGGAATGAAGCCCCGAGTCAACCAACTAGGTTATTTGCTACTCAGTTTTCGGAGACAAAAATTAAACGAGATTGGCTAACACTTCAATTTTATGAAAATCTGATCAAAATTTTAGGGATGTTATTTGCACTTGTTGTTTTGCAGTTTTCTCTGTTGTCACAGGCAAGCCAAATTGTTCATGGTTACAAGATTTCCTTGCCGCAATTAAATCCAAAGTAACAACACAATCATTTTACTTGCTGGCGACAAGATGCATTACAAGCAAAGGCAGTCACCAAAGGTTAACAAATCAATCTTACATTCAAACCAAACAAGGAAAGCAGTGGTATTGTTGCAGAAATCGCAAAACACGAAAAAAATGAGATCAATAATGTTACTAAGAAGAAACCAAACATTAAAAGTCAGTAGTTAAAGAAAATCACAAGAACAAAGTAGCAACCAAAGCACGAATCTTTTTTACAGTCATTCTTGGAACATTGTTTCGTTGTTTTTTACTTCATTTGTACTGTAACTTCATCTATAGAAACACGACTTTACTTTGATGAAAAGTAAGTGTATAATGCAACAACTCTGCTATACCCTAAGCTTGGAAATCTGCCGAACACACTGGAACGCGTTCAAATTATTACGTGCAGATAAATGCCTGCCTGACAATCACATACGAAAAAACTGGTTTCAACTGGATTCGTACTGTCTTTTCCAGTGACTGATCATCTGAAACAAACGATTCAGTTGCGTGATATTCTGTATGGCTAGTTGCACTGCATAACAGTAAGTCCACTAGAGATGGCATGGGACGCCCATGGGCCGCTAAAATGGTCTTTTAACGGTAGGTTGTCATGGGCCAGTTAACCGCCCAACCACGTTGTTTTTTCGTGGGTATCGTTACAGTGTGCTAACCTTTTTGAAGCACTTACGTGGATGTTGAAGAATTTTTTTCTGTGACGTCAGTTGTCGTTAGCATCGCCACCTGGTGGATTTTGTGCCGAGCCTTAGAAGTTTTTTGGAGCTCTGTGAGCGAGCAACGCATAATGTAAAGTATGCTGTGTATGTGTTGTGTGCTGGTTGTGATATGGACTGAACGATATGTGGTGGTGCAGTGTGGTAGTGTTCACTTGTAGTGTGTGAAACAGGTCATGCGTTTTTAGGAAGCTAGGTTCTCTGAAGGTGAATCACTGAAAGTACAACATAAACTAGTTCGCATTCATTGTAAGGTGTGCAGTGTATAATTCACCATTGGATTGAGGAAGAGTATATAAAACTGCTGTCCAACCAGTACAAGCGCTACAAAACCGACGAGACCCCGATATTTTGTGTGTTTTGTTGCTAAGTATGTCTTTACTTGTTTTAATTGCTACAGTAATTTGTTTGATTACAGCGCAAAAACATGTAAATGCTTATTTCACGAAGACTCCGTGCTGTAGCAAAAATTAATGGCAAGTGTTGGTGGAAAAGATATTTGCCGTGCTACATGTCTTCATCCAAACTTTGTAAATGGTCCACTAACTTGTGTACAAAAAAGGCAAAATACCGCCAGCAGTGTTTATTTTGCCTTTAATGAGACAGTACCATTCTATGGGCCGGGTACGGGCTTGAATTTAGGAGGGGTTACGGGTTGGGTTACGGATTTGTTGTGTTGGGCATGGGTCGGTCCTAGTCATAAAAATGTGAGCCCGTGACATCTCTAAAGTTCTCATTATGGTGGCATCGTGGAGAGTCGAGACAAATGTTTGCATCTCGTGATATATTGACTTTTTGATGTATTTTAAGACATGCGTTGAAACGATGCTAAGGTTTTTTATGTAACAAAGCCTTGTTGCGTCGTTTTCGTGGGCAGTTATTTCTTCAGTGGCTCTTTGAAGACGCTGGTCTTGGATGTTTCCTTGAAAACTAGAACAGCATGAAACTACACACATGTTTTTTGTTTTCATATTATCCCAATTAATGCTGTACAATTAAGATCAATCTCTATATATATTACGATGCTTTAGCTTGATCTGCTTACCTTTGCCCGAGTAATTCCGAATATTTTTCACAACCAAAGCAGCAAGCAAGTACATACTGAAGAATAACATCAACGAAGAGTGCAAGACAAATGCGCAATGTATCGGTGTTTTGCGTATATTTATGATAGAGCGATTTCCAAACTGAAGTCTAGTTGGCAAACTTAAATTATTGTCTTGCATTTCTTTAACTTATTCGGAGTTGACGTGCGTATTAATGAAGACGGTTAGGACCATAGCTGAAAAATAGAAAATTTCTTTATTGCACAAAAGAATAAAGATTTAAAACGCAGAAGCTTGCAGCTTTGTTTAAAGCACAAAGCTTCAAAACGTCAGTTTTATAATCATAATTTTTACCAAAGCAAGATAGTAGAACAACAGTTTTATTTTAAAAAATCCCAACAGAATTTCAGTTTTATGCTACTGCACCAGTGAAGTCTGTTCAGAGCTTAAGAGAAGTTTGAAACGTTTTCCTGCGACTGCCTTCCATCTGCAGACTTTAAATCAACCTTAATCCATATTTTTCTTCAATGTCTCTCCTACCTACTGCAATACTGTCATTACCAATCCTCATTTGCAATATGGGGCAAAAGTAGGAACAAATCGATCAAGGGCTCTAACCGCTACTGAATTTTTAATTTTGATGATCTTGAACGTCTACAAGCAAAAAAGGATGTTGTTGACACATGGTAAGTCACATTTCAAACAGAATCACTGCTGATGCTTTTAAAACTGTGCTTCGTACAAACTCTGTCTTCAAAATTATGTTTTGAAAAAAATAAAGCATTCTGTCTCTTACAGTCAAATCAATGTTTGGCGATATTCGATTAATTCTCCGGTCAAGTTGATTTTTGACGTTGAGTAACTTGCATGGCCTGTGTTTATTCTCAAATTGTTTAACATTAAAAAGCTATATTGCAATAATCTGAAAGTTTTTAGAACCTGATGAAAACTATGTGAATTATGCTCTGTCAAGGAAAGACAAGGGCATGCATTTTGAAATTGACGTTGGCAAATGTAGTGAAGGATTTCAACTGATCTGCGGGTAAAAGAAATTTAAATGCAGAAAAGTAAGAGCGTGCCTATTGCGGACAGGATTTTGGTGTCTCAATTTTTAAACAGCTGCCTTAACACAAAATGGTTGAGCACTGAAGCTCGGTTGACTTCCTTATGTTTGCAGCCTAATCTTTGTCGACTTCAGATTTCTTCCTTTGCCGAGCAAACTTAAAAGTTCGAAATATATGGATTAAATTCCTACTACTGCAAACCCATAACACGGATTGCGGAATTATTCACATCCTTCTTGAAATAAATGTGAAGCTTAAGTTCTAAAGGTTAATGACAACTTTATGGTCCATTTTCGTAGTCCAGGTTTGTAAAGTATATTGGACCCAGTCATGGAAAAATCGTGTGCTTTTGTAGGTTTAGCACGGGGTCGCTTTAAAAAAAGATAGTCCTACCGAATCTAAAGAAGGTCTGGGTTTCATCATGCCGAGTTTAATCACTGGAGAAAGATCAAATGTCTGCTTCTACACACTTAGCAACTTAATCGGATTGCTGTTAGGTATGCTGATGTACCTCCTATAGCCATGGGGATCTACAATATTTGTTGGGTTGATTTTGTAACAGGGTTGTATCGATCTGATCAACATGCATTTTACGGCACAAACCGGTTTGTATCCGATCGCTGACAATTTCACTCGGCATTGTATCTCTTCGAGTAGAAACTTAGCTTGTAGCCAGAACAGTTACTACCTCAGCTTCACCAATTTCAACAGTCGGTTGTTTGACCACTCACTACCAAGAAGCGAGCCTAGAAACGAGTTGAAAGGATTTTGTTTTAAAGACTTTTAACGTTATCAATACTTATGATGCTCTCATATCTGAAAAGTGTGATGAAAAAGCTTGAGAATTGTTCTATATATGCTTTGGTCGATTCACTTTTCCTACTTTCCATTCATCATTCGAAGACAAGTTGGGAACTTCCACAAAAGTACACCCAATACCTACTTTGAAAAAGAAACAAGCAGAAATATTTATAAAAAAATCTGAATCGGTGTTTTTCTCAGTTGAAGACTTAAAACAATTGCTCTCAACCTTTTCAGTTGGCCTAATAACTTCCTTATAAGCAAGTTCTTGTAGCTGGCTTAAGATACTTGATTAATACAAAATAAGTAAATAACTTCTTTACTGGTTTCTCTACAAATGCTGCTTTCGGATAAACTTATGTTCAGTTTCACCTTAAGGCTAGGGGCCATCGGACTTACTAAAGCGTTTTTGCAGACTCAACTGAGTCCGCACACTCGACGTTGAGTATATATCAGCATACCAAACTTTTGTAACGCCAAACCGGGACGTTTCCAAACAATGATGCTTTGGAATAAGTTTTGAAGGTTTGCTGTTGAGCTCTCGAGAAATCTGCCTGCCGTTCTCTGCTTTCATAACTTCGCGATTATTCTAACTTTGCGATATATGTATATATATACATTTCAGCAACAAGTCTGCACAAGGGCGACGCAGCCAAATCTGAGCGCAAAGTCTTTTACCAGGAAAATTCACCCGTAGGCTTTTGCTTGCGATTTACAGGAGTGAAGATGCGTATCTGACGTGAAATCGATTTCCAAGCAAAACACTGCGGGTGCCATGTCTATACTGCTAATGTTTGAAGAAAACTGTGAATGGATGGGTGGTAGAGATATTTCTCTGTCCCCCATTCTCGTCTTCAGTGGATTGCTGCTGAATCAAATTGAAAATAAAGAGCATTTTTACAAAACTTTTCAGCTGTAATCGCTACGCACTTCCTGTTCCGGATGTGATATGCGTGTGTTCTTTCACAAAACTCAATAGCACAGTTTGATGAGGAATGACAGTTTGCATGTTTTTCCTTCACGTCATGTTTTGTTTCCCATTAATGAATTTTCTTACAGGATAACGGTCATGTATAGGAAATGTTCGATTGAGCCTAAAAAGAAGCTCGTTTGGTAAAATTAAGTTAATGTATCGGTTAAGGTTGAAGTGCAGCTGTTGATTCACGTACGGCATTTTTCGAATATAGGTACCTGCATTTCGGTTTATCTGGGCGCTTTGTTTGTTTGCTGGCTATTCCATAGTGTTGTGTTGCAACCTCTCCGGTGGCGTTGTGTTAAATGTGTGATTTACCACGAACAGGATGTGCGTGAAGAACAACACCATACATATATGTGGCGCGAACAAGCAATAATAGAGTGATCATGGCATGTGAACTCTATTGTTGCTTGCTGCCACGATGTGAAGCTATGCCCACATGCCGCTCGGGATTTCCGATCGCAACAGTTGCAATTCCAAAGTGGAAGCTGCGATAGGTCCTCCTATTTTTCTACAACCGAAGCACCAGACTTTTCCATCTGAGGTAAGTAATTTTAGAGTGCAAACTTTTACTTCCCAGTGTGCTCGCAGACAGGGGTGCAGTGGGGCGGGAACGCGTGGGAACGACTTTCCCACACCTTTTTCACGTTTTGCTTTAAAATAACTTTGAAGCTGCTTTATAATGGCTATATTTTGGATGCGTTCCAACACCTTTTTTGTTAGCACTAGCACTACATCCTTGCTCGCAGGCCTGCTTGCTGAAACCATTTTCTAATGTGTTTTCAGGTATTGCAACACAGTCAAAACCAACTGAAAATTCAGAAGGAAAAATTATTCTAAATACGTTTTGTACAGTGTCGGCTAGAACAAAGTCACTGCAGGCAGGAGCAAGGTATTGTAGCAAAATATTTTGCAGTGTTGTGCACCCAACATCCTGCTTATAAAGAAAACACCCACACTTTTATCTTGCTTCTGAAAACACTTGTAAATGAATCAAGAACAAAGACATTCACATTCAGCTTACAGATAATTGAAAAATCCACACCAGGTACCAGGATGGTAGACAGAAAAATAGAGAGTGTTTGTTGATAAAACTGCATCGTTGTGCAGAGGCTTCTCTTTGTTAAAAAAATACAAGACAAATTCGGTGAATTTGGTTTAACTTGAAATAATGTAAATCATCTCCCACACGATATTTTCAACTTTGAGAAAGATGCGCAGCTGGCATTATTAACAAAAGTGCGTACCAAATACAAAACTTTTGTAGATACCAAAGCTTTTCTTGTTTCGTTTCAAAGTGCGCCATATTGATGTGCTTTCATATCGCAACATCGGACCAATGCTTAAAAGTAGAGTTCATTTCATTTTCAGTTGTAAATTGTTGTAAAATCTTGCAGATTTCATGAACATCCTTTCAAACCTAAAAACAGTATTTTTACCAAATATCACGTGCTACCACAATCACCAGATTGCTTTCTATGAAATGTGGCGCAGCCTTTATGAAGTGCTCTTCTGGCTTCTGTGCCCTTAATTTAACCACAGACTAAACATGTTTCAGAACCCTGTTCTAGCCTAAAGCTCTGCATATACCTTGACCTACACCTGTAATCACGTTCCGTTTGTCAGTCTGCAATTACTTCTTGTTGAAAGAACACAACTTCGTCACCAGTATTTTTCACTGGTGATAAAAAAAACGTAAAAACACTTTTGTCACTTCTTCAGCAAGACAGGTTAAGTTGCACAAGAACAGTGCTGAGTTTGATCCATAGATGTATTTTCGCGAGAACATTTTCAGAACATAATACAGCACACAAAGACCAGCATAGTTGTAGGTTTCCGAAGGGACTTTTCAAAATGACACTTCATTAACCTGACAAACGTAGCTTACACCCAAAAACAATGCTAGTTAAACTTGTGCAGAAGATCAAACATCGCTTTTTGGTTGCAAAGCACATTAAACATTAAAACAGTTTTTCCATCATATAGTGATCTGCTGCAGCAGCAGCAGCAGCAGCGACAACAAGTGTCATGTAATAATATAATTAAATTTATCACAGGTGCAGGTGGTTTACACAAACTGATTCACTCTATTTTCAAACAATATATTTCCTTTTATCTCAACCATTATTTTTTATGAAAATTCTAAATTTACTTGCAGTTGTAGCAGAGAAAAGGACTCGTGTTTTTGCTAATGTCTGGCATGAAAAACCGCTGCTACAGATCTGAAAGTGTATGATACGCTGGAAATGAGTGCTCGTTGTTGACCTCCAAGAATCCTGCATCGAGAGAAGAAATGAATGATTCTAGATAAGGAACGTAAAGATTTTACCGAAAGTTGTCCTCGACAGTTTTACTTTGAGGATTATTTCGATGCTTTTGTACGGACGCTTTCCGTGGAACAGATAAGTTAACACCAGTCTTCTCACTCATACAGCTTTTCAAATGTATCTTCTCTGAAATGCTCTTCAACGTCTTTTCTGTATAATATGATGATTTCACGGAGACCTCTTATGTGCTCTTGAACATCCGTGAGGTCAAGCTGGACAACCTGAAGTTCTTGGCCACAGGTTCCAATAATTGATTGCCTTATTGTTTCATATGACTCAGCTAATAAACAGAGGCAATGCAAAAAACATTACCCAATAAGTAAACCAACTGTCAGTGAACATTAGAGTAAATGAAAATACAATAGCATAATAGCTAATCAATGCAAACAAAGAGTGGCACTGCGTCATATAGGGTTGGTGATGTCAGAGTAAAATGGCTTTCAACAAACTGGAGTGACATGGCATTGTGATGAGTAGGGCCATTTTTATGACCTGAAAAGCGTGATAACATGACTTTATTTTTCAGAAAATATGACTTTATATGACCAAACAAAAACGACTGAATTAGAGCATGCAACTACTGTACAAAGAAGCATTACCAGCGAAAATAGGCATAAGAGATGGTAGCCCCATGGTTTGTTGAAGCCTCACCAAAATAAACAGTTAAAAACATGAGCAAAACATATATTTTGGTTTGAAGCTCATTGAAAACATGCGTAGACATTGGCTTATTTATTTGGGGCAGCAAGAACATGCACTTTTAGGCAGTGCATTGCATTTCATTCAAATAACTTGGTTCACCTACGTCTTTGCTAACACTGAAGTTCAATTTGCACGCTGCACCTCAAACCAAGCAATGTAGTAGTTTCACCTGATATTTCGAGATTGTTTTAAAGGTTTCCTTATTGAATTAGGTTGAAAATATGCAAAATATGACTTTATGACCTAACATGGAAAACATGACTTTTCATGACTTTATAACTTTTGTTATAGACTTCATAGGGCTGCGATTTCCGTTTTAAAATTCGTTTCTATCTTCCTGAAGCACAGACAAAATATGACTTTTATGACTTTAAATGGCCCTGGTGCTGAGAGAAAATATATAAAGTGGTGATTTACAAGCGCGGTGCAGCTGAAAAGACGTTTGGCGATTATCTCTCCCAGCTAAAGAAGCGAAACATTTCCATTTTTAAAAAATGTCTTCGAAAGATTACTTGAACGCACCCGTATGCTTTTATACCTAATTGACCACCTTGTTTAGCAAAAGAGTGGAAACACGAATCTCCTTTTTGCGTTGGTACGAACAAACACAATGACTGGTTTATAGTTCCATTACTATTCCGAATTGCTGGAACTGTACTGAGATCATTTACAACAAGATTCAGTCGATGTGATAAACAATGAGCCTTTTGGATGAATGTTGCGGATTCTTGCCTGTACACCGCTCTCTTTTCCAGCCATTGCTGAGCACGCGTCGTGACGTCTAACCAACTTTGATATACTCGTATCTAAAATAAAACTTTAACATGTGTGTAATACTGAATCTGTTATTCCAGTTGATTTAATTTCCTCTATGGTGGAAAATCCCATATATTCCACGCAAAATTTTCTTCCTGTTGTAAATCTACCAAGCGAAATAGAAGTGACAGCTATTGTAATATCTGTTGTCTTGTCAGCTAGCAAAGAACATGCTATTGATTCGTTGGCAGTTGCTACATTGTCATTTCTCAAATGCTCCTCGGTTGTCCACCAGCACCCCGCATTTGCGCATATCTTGCTCACTCGGTAAATTTGGCTTTCGGGCCTGAATCGTGCTTCAAAAGTAAATGTCGCGCTCGGGCCCGGTTCGGGCTTCTGAATGAGGCCTGTTTACAAGTCTGAAGCATTGTCACATGTTACTTTGCTAGAGAACATTTCATTAGAAGGGTGTTTGCAGCATTTTCAGTACCATCAGCTTAAGAAATTCAAATAAACATATCTTTTATCCCTACCTGCGGGCATTTAGTTTAAGGTCAAATTAAAAATACCTAAGACCTGAATGAAAATTGTAAATTCGGAACAACAGTGATTCACACTTGCGTGAACATGAGTATTATCATCCATAGTTCTTTGAAAACAACTTTTTAAAATAAACTAAAGGCGTTTTTTCTTCAGGAATTCTTTCAAACTCATAATAAAAATCACGGCCAATGAAAACGAAATCAACGACATATTGCAAACGTTTCGGTAACTCCTGTTATCATCATCAGTGCGTTGCAAATTGAACTGCAGTGATCATGCTGCAAGTTCTTATTGGTCACTCTTTCAAACATCTTAACAAATATTTAGCATATCATATTTTCAGACGAGCGCTCCATTTCTGAATTTGCTCAATATCAGCTCGAATCACAGTCTGCTTCTAAACATGTATGTCATCTTGAAGCAGCGGTACGCTTTGGCATCTTATGCATCTGCAATGACCGTCATCATTGCTTACGTCATCACAGTCCCTTTCCTAAAAATCTGGGAAAACAAGAAATATATTTGCTGCCTAGGTACGTCACACTATCAGTTATACTACACTTTACAAATGATACCGAATTGAGACTTATATTAATTCTTTCCTAAAAATGCTACTCCAATTCACCAATCAACAATATTTGTTGTTTCGCAAATGTGGTGTGAAATTACAAGTTGAATGCTTAATATGGCCATGGGTGCTTTGTGATCACACGTTTAAAATTTGTTACAACATATGACAAGCCACGAGATAATTCGAAGAGGATCACGGCTACTGCTGACATAGTCTGGTTACTTGCAACTCTGTTTCTTCTGATGTACGTCGCTCCAGGCACCTTCTTTTTCGCAACAATCAATAAATCGTTCTGTCCTCAGTATCTATCAGTTAAAATAATTTCTGCTAGTCTGCTCTTATTATGTGTATACTTCACAGTTTGGTTTAGGCTGCATACTGCTTTTTATTCCCATTCACTGATGCGAGAGCTCGTCAGCAAAACAGCAGCTGTGATAAATTACGCCACAATCGCGTTTCACGTGTTAGCCGGCATTGCTAGTTTTATTTTGTTTTACACTGACGGGGTGTACGCTGCAGAAACATTCGGATGTGTTGATGTAAGCATGGGAAGAAAAACCCAATGGTATGTCCTGACTGGATGTCTGGCTCTGTCAGAAATCTTGCTTATGCTTCTTTGACTTATCCCATGATTGTGCATGGGCGGAAAATGTTTGAGAGCGGACTAGAGACTAGAAAACTTTTGCGTCGAATAAGGAGGTATGCTGTATTCGCTGTCGTGTACATCGTGTCCGATGGGTTGAACACGTTATTCGTTGCCTTGAATACTAACTATGTGTCGTATGTGCGTTACTTTTTTCACAACACTAATTTTTTAAAAATGTATTAGCTCTTCATTTTTCTTTTTTCAACTGGAAAGCACGGTTGTTTCCAGCCTGCGAGGGATCGCCTACAACCCATTTCAAGTAGCACGGCACGGGTTCAGTGAAGTATGCCGACAATATCAAAGAACAGAATTCCGCTTTATTAATATTGTTTTGAATTTTTAAGAAGTTGCAACAATTGTTTAAGAAGTGGCGCAATTTAGTTTGACATCTGTGAAATACACCAAATTGATCGATCGAAGTTTACGGGCATTATAAACGGAGAAATTTAGAGCTGTCATTTGCGAATACAGCTTTTGTCTGCATGAGTGCTTCAAATTTAGCCTAAATCCAGAAAATGAGTGGTAGAATGTTTATACTTGGGCAACTCTTGATTTAGCTCAAGAATAGAGACTTCGACAACGACCTCGCTGTTTCAACAAGGTTTAAGCTGCGAAAGGACTATAAACTAATTCGAAAATTCATGTTATCACTGAAAAGCGGTATTAGAAGGAACCAGGGGGGAACAGCGAAGTTCTAGGATTGGTAGCAAACACACAAGTATGCAGGGTTGGTTTCAGAAATGTGAGAAGTGATTGATTGAGGAGAGCTAGTCATACTAACTTGAAAGTAAAGAAATGAACTAAGAATGAATTAAATCTGACTCGGGAAAGAATTCATGCAGTTTTTACCTCGGGCATTACCGACAATGGTTTTACGTTGATCTGATCCTCATTTCGTTTTTCCATAAAAAATAAAAATTGGAATAACGTGATTTCCAGTTCGGTATTTGAAAGAAGAATAGTTTCTGGTTCTACGTAATTAAAAATAACAAAAATCTCCCGGAATTATAATTTTCTTAACGTTTATAAAGAAAAACATTTTGAAATTGAGCAAAACTGTATCAAATAGATTTAAAGCCGACTTCAGGCTGCTCTACAGCACAGAAATTGAAAGAGTTAACTTCGAGCGTAGAACTTGGCATTCTAGAGATTTGTTCATGCATGTGAGAAAAATAAGAGATGATAAAGCTGTGATTGATGTCCACTAAGAATCTGCCAAGTTGAATGCTGCTGCATGAAGCAATTGATGAGTGCCGTGCATGTGTTCTGTGTGGCAACAACCGGGTCTCAGCAGGTTCTTACACAGAAATCCACAGGGCAAGGCAAAACACTTTACATCGGGCAACAAACTCTTAGCTAGAAAAACACATTCAGTCTATGTGGAGGTAAAGCACCGTTCCAAAACATAACATGTGTTAGTGCAGAGAGTTGCCACTCATGCTTCTCATTTGCAGCTGATCGCGTTTTATCAAAATTCGACGTGCGGTCAAGAACACTTACATGTTTCTTATGTGCTCCCTGTTTCGATGAGACTGTTACTATAGAGTTATTGCAGTTGATCACTAGAAGCAGAGCGGGAAGTCATCAACTACATTATTTCAAAAGTGAGAGGTAACAAGGTATTGGAAATCACTCCGGTATTTCTGCGACGCAAATCACCATCCGGGATATCTGCGGTGTGTAGCCGTGGCGTCACTTCCGTTCAACATAATCCCGCATCTTAAAGGTTCATCTGGACCGCCTATAAAAACTTTGACAATATCATGTAGATTGGGCACCAGTGCAATATCTCAACCAGTCACTTTTCTGACACGCTGTTTACTTGTGTTGGGTTTGCATTTGTGAACTAATTCAAAGTTGAGTAATTTTGTATTTAATTTGTTCGGAGGAACAAAGAGGCCAGTTAGCAAGTTTCGTCACATTCGTAGCTCCTTGAGATAAAACCCATTTTTAGACGGTCTGGTGCGATCTTCGCTGAATTACCAATATTCTCTGTCTTCGCTAAACCGTAAACCCTATCAACTGTACAGCTCTTCAACCTTGTCCATTGCTTTGCGGACATTCTGCACTCGATGTTATGTGCAATATTTTATAGTCATCCTCAAATGCAACGATTTCCCGGAGTTATGTATTGAAGGCCACTTTATGATGAAATAACGTTTGGGACATAGGCGTAGCCAGGGGCTACGGTTATATGAAAAGTAAGTCATTACGACCAAGCGATGTAGGTACGCAAGCAGGTATTCAAAAGTGGTGTGTACACAAACGTCATGATTCCTCAAATTTTCAGGTCTGCGACTTTTGGTGCATTTTGCTCCTTCGCTGGAAACTTAAACATCATTTTCTTTGCTTTCAATACATACGGCATAACGTAGTTTTTGTATCTAGTGTATAATAACAACTTGCTAAGCAACGTAGTTACCCTTCGCCTTTCCTTCATTGATTGGAATAGCAGAGCTTTTCCTTTTTGACCAAAAACACTTTAAAAGCGTTGCGCCAAAAACAAGCAGTGGTTTAAATGCTAAAAAAACTGAAAAAAGAACAATCTAGATCCCAGTATGTTTTCAGGAATTTGAATTTTAACAACTGCTGCATTTGAAATGATGCTTTGTTGAAGCTGGTGTTGCCTGATCGACCGCAGGTAAGTTTTACCAATCATAATGCAAAATGTGCGCTGGTGGATGTCATGTTCCAAAATTTTTTTGTTGCAAGAAATCGGAAAATGTAGATTTAAGCCAGTGGTACAAAGGTAGGTTTGTTTCAAAACTTTTGATGGCACAAGGGAAAATTTAATAATTGCTCCTTTGATGTTAATTTTTTGCGCTACAAGTTAAATGAACGTATGGATGTTTGAGTAGTTTGCGCGAGCAATTTTGTAAATGTTTAAAATGATCTTGCAGGATGGTAGACCTCCTAGATATCCCTGTGATAGATTCAATAATAAAAACGAAACCTCTTATTTAAATAATAATTCGACTTCGGCTTTTCCACTACTTACATTTTTTAAATTTCACTTCAAATCGCGTACTGCACACATTTCTTTCTGTTCTCTAAAATTGAAAAGTATTGTGAATCAACAAAACTTATCCTGTCATTCTTTTTTACTTTTCAAAAAGATAACTTTTATGTGTGCATATGAAACACCGAATAAACTAATAAGCTATCAGGTCAATGAGAATTCAATCCGTCACCAAGGTTTTATGTTTAACTGCAACGCTTTGATCAAATTAGGGGTGCACAAATTGCGGCCGTCGATAAAATTTATGCGGCCGTGCACATAACCCTTGCCTACAGCATGGCGATATTCAGTAGAAAGACAGCCAAACAGACGTGTAGAAGAAGGCTAGGCTCAGGGTGTGGAAGCAGAAGAGTAACAATGCAAAAAATATCTTGAACCTGCTGTCCGCCGTAATTCATAAAAATAAACGTAATGGGCCTGGCAATAGCAAAAAAGTTGAGCACCCCTTGATCAAATAAACGAACAGATACCACGTAATTTTTCAAGTGTGCTGACTAAGTCGAATTATTACGAGTCGATTTATGAAACAATTTTGAAGATCTAGTACCAACAGGCTGTTACCACTTTGCCCGATAGACCGGAATGGGAAAACAAAGTCGATCTCAGGAATTAATTGCGCTATCTGATCACGTGACAACCATCTCGTTTCTGATACGCTAGCGCAGGGGGCACCGACCTTTTCAAAACTGCAAGCTACTTCTTGTGTACCGATTAATGCGAAGGGCTACTAGTTTGATATAGACTTCTGAAATAAATATTTTGCTCAATTTACCTTCAATTATTTTTGTATTGATATTCGTTAATGTGAAGATTTTGATCAGGCCAATGTCAGTTTTAGAACAGGTCCGCGGGCGACCTACATGGTCCTTGCAGGCGACCTGGTGCCCGCTGGCACCACGTTGGTGACCCCTGCGCTAGCGGCATTGAGATAGGACTTTGCTTTTTTACCTTTCTTGGGATTCAGAAGCAAATTGTTGTTTTAAGAAAAACGTACCCTGCATATTCCAAAATATTGGCGGTACATATGAAAAACTTTTGTGGGACACAGGTTGAGAAATACTTGGACCTAAAGTCGCTGACTAGAGCTGATAAGCTATTGTAAGGGAACAACACAAACTTTGAAAAAGGAGAAACTTTGAGTAGAAAAAGCACCAACTTGTTCGCAATAACGAAGCGATCAACACAAAGTGGGAAGGATGACGTGGTTAGAAACATGTATGTAAACAGCAAACTATGCCAACTCAGACTTCAACGCTGAATTCTGGACACGTGTCAATTTTAAGAAAAAGCGTGCTTGTCGAACAGTCTTATTAGAATGGTTACCAGACACCATCAAGTTTCCTTTATTTGTTGGAATGTATTGGTAAACAAAAGCATATGAATAAACTGCATCTGGGGACAAATCGAACTTAAAATACAGTATTGGTAATACGCATTACACGTGGTACAAACCATAAAGTAAGCTCGAAGCAACAGAGCCGTTGAATTACTCGAACTAATTTACACAAACTGTTCTTTTTAATTCGCATCTCAGCCGATCACGTGTGTTGATCTTGCAGTAACAACCTGAAGTGATGGGTATTTGTGCCATTTCTGCGCATACTTCAACTCGTAACCAATGACTGTAATCTGATGTGGCAGGCCAATTAGAGGGCAACTCGAAATAGATGCAATAATCATGTTGGTAATAAAAGTCTTAGTTCAACTGTTGTAAAAGTAAAAACGACACCAACGTTTCCGCCAACTAACAGTAGGCTTTCATCAGGGCAAATGGTGACTCGAGCAGGGAAGCATTGAAATCCACTAAACGCGTGATTGGATGACGTGGTGATAACACTGATTACGTTGAAGAGGCACAGTAGATAAGGGGGAACATATAAAGCAGAATAAAATAACAGTAAAATAGAAATAAGATAAAATGTAAAAAGGGATAAAATAACAGCAATAAAAACAAACTGTACGTTGGGTCTAAAAAACGAATCAAAGCATAGTCTCATATCAAGTCAGTCACAGCCAAATGTCGCTTTGTAGATATTTGGGAAAAGGTCTGAACTTTTTTCGTTAATGACGTTGGGCGTCGAATTAATAAAAAATGATTCAATAAAACGTGTTTTTCTAAAATCGTTCTCAAAAGCAACAATCTGAGTTTTTGACCAGTTCATTCGATGATCCAATTCTAATGCATGTTTAGCAACGGCACTTTTTTCTGGATGCAAGTGTTTTATATAGATAATATGTTCTTTCTTGCGTGTGTTGAATGTCCTTATTTTTTCCCCAAAGTACGTTTGGTCGCAATCACCACACGGTACGCAATACACCGCGCCTTTACGTTCAAAAGGATGGACTGAATCTTTTCCATTTCGAAGTTTGTCACCAATTGTTCGCATCGGTTTGAAAAACGCTTTGATTTTGTGATCACTTAGGCATCTTTGCAGTTTTTCCGATAATCCACGATACGGTAGTACCACTGAAGATCGGTTCGCTATCGTTTTCTTGGTGTTGTTCGAAATTTGTGATAGAGTCGTCAATGCAGGCGGATAACCATTGTTCTTGAGTGAATCATGTTGGTAGTCAGTGTTGTAATTGAATCGCCATGCAATTGCAAAGCGCGACTTCCGTGTTTACTTTGATTTTATGGCAGGCTTTGTGTCCTGGAATTGAAATCTTCATTTTTTGCAATGCACTGATGATGATAACAGGGGTTATCGAAACGTTTGCGATATGTCGTTGAAATCTTCATCGTGTTAAAAAGACTTTGTACCGCAATGTTAGCTTGCTTGACGACGTTATCGCGTCAAAAGGCATTTGACTGAAAATTTCCGGCTTTGATATGAAGGATTGCAGGCTTTTCTCAGAATGTGCGGCTCATGCTCAATCATTTATGAAAGACTGAAGCGGCGCAGCTGGACTCAAACACTTTTTCTGGCCATTCCATCATTGCCAGCCGTGTTGAGTTTCGTGAATTAAGAAAAATAAAAAAGTTTCTACTCTTCGTGAGTTAATTCTGGGGAATTCCTAAAACAGCCTACTTCGCCTGCGTCTCTTTGTTCTTATTTATTAACGGGTCGCGCCAAAGTACACGCTCCTGCAGACGAACGTCTGGCGATCCAGGTCTAAGTTTTGACAAACACGGTTCTTGCACAGTTTCTTGCATTGAGGAAGGTTTGAGAGGTGGTCGATGAGTCGTTCATTCCATGCAACAGTTCTGTGCACCAATGCAACGATGGCTTTCTTGGTGAGGTTTCATTGTAATTAGAGCTTTTTGTGCATGTTGACAAAATAAACGGCACCACTGTATTTGCTGAGACCAGCAGAGTTTGGTCGAAGTCGCAGCCCTTTGAAATCAGTTCATGCGTTCACGCACAGGTCATTTGAAGTCCTCACTGCACGCTGTCTTGCGTCATCGTTCTAAGCTTCAAAATTGTCACTGACTTCAAGAAACATTTCGTCAGCAGGTTCAGGTCTCGAACCTGGAATATTCACAGCGGGTGACGTCTTGGCAAGAAGCTGTATGTTAGATTTTACTGAAGTATCAGTGGATTTATCAATTTTACTAACCCGTTCGAGGTTCCTTTCTTCTTCTCAGCCACCTTCACTTCCTGAAATTTTGAAAGAGTTTGTTCGGTATCGGGGGAGGTCCATTGTTTCCAAAGAGGCATTGTGGTTCGGTAAACCTTTTTGGAACTCAATGCCAATCTCTGCTGTTCGCTTTGAGACCAACTGATTGATCTCACTAAAATCCGAAATGGAACTGTATACCAACAAACTGTTGTTCAAATTGTAATGCTGATCTTTCTAAGGTTCCTTACACCCAGTGCTAACAAAAAAAGATGTGAGTACGCACACCCAAAAAATAGTCATTTCAAAGCAGCTTTAAACTCATTTTGAAACAAAACGTGAAGAAGGTGTGGGAATGCCGTTCCCACGCGTTCCCACCCCACTACACCCCTGCCTACACCCTTTCAAAATACAGGTGAGCCATAATCGGCGCTCGCAAACCTTAAACGGTGGCCCCAGGATGCAATACTGTTGGTTACAGGCCTTGCCGCGAGCACCGCATGTGTCTGGTGTCCCGCTTAAATTAATGTTCGAGTCACCACACGTTTCTCGCAATATTTTCCCTGCTTTGCGGTACGCTTTGACTTAGATTACCTAGTAGAAGACCAGCGCAAAACTCGATTCCAGCCCTGGCTTCGCGTTCGCAGTGGTCATTTCGACTCTGAAACCTTATCTGGCCAATCCCGGTATGTTGTGCAGCATTCCACTGAAAATGTCACTTGACGAGAGTCCAGCGCATAGGATCACCGCTATTTTCTACGGGGTTAAGTTTTGGAAAATATTAAGCACCCTTCAGTTTTTCTGACAGGTGCAATACAGCGTCATTAGCGTCCGGCTTAATTTTCCGATCCGGCTCTTACAAGGGAGGGCAATAAGCCGTTGGCTTGTATAGGCTGATTTGGTTGAAGTCTCATCTGCTTCTTCGCAGTCCCTCCTGCTCTTCCCAGGTCTGGCGGTGAGCCATCTGTTCGTAACGACTAAAGTGATTTAAGTCATGAGCTCGCTGTTTTGCAATTTGATGTTTTGGCGAACTATTAGAGAGGTTTTCACAAGAACACAGCGCCTACCACATTTTCCATACCAGAAAACAAGACACCTTTTCTGCATGACCCACGTTTCGCCCATCGCTCCTTTTCAACAACTACAGTAATCTGACTCGAAATATGCCCATATTTGCCAAGAACGTGTGGAGAAAACAACATCGTACTCCGAAGTGATTTGTTGCCACAGTAGAGTGCTTAAAGCCTTCAGCATCTCTCACTCTTGCTAGGGTTAGTGATTGGTTGACCAATTAACTGCGGTCCCGTTGAGTTTCTACTAGTTAACCCAGGAAACCCACTTATTTTCTCGAACATCGCGACACTGTCTTGGCATTTCAGCGAATTTGTTACCGGCAACAACTTTCGAGCTTTCTTGAAGAAATGCGTTTGGCAGTGCTGATATCATCGCTAAACATTTAAACTGCCTGTCACTTCGAAAGTTAGATATGATCGTACTCGTTGCACGAGCAGAAAGCGCATTTGGCAGTGTTCTTTCTCAACATTTACTCATATTATTGGGATCACCAATTATATCCCAGATAGAAAGAAGTTCTGCAATCAATTTGCAACGAATGCGTCACAGGTAGCGCCTTCCCATCAGAGCGCATTCTTTTCAATTGTTCTTTATTCGAATGGTTTTCACAAAGGCTTCGAAGCCTCCTATGGTTTGCGAAGTTGCGCAAGTTTGCATTATATCTATTGTGTTTTACCATAAGCTCTACCACGTTGCAGCACAATTTTCTCCGTCTCTTCGCTTTTGTCCCGTAACTCTTGCATATGGGTTCTGCCACAACGGGAGCATTCCTCGAAGTCTCATTAACTGCCTACAACATCAGCTTCAAGTCATCTAAAGTCATTTGAAGATCTGCAGTCACAAGTCCTTTGCGCGATTTCTGCAGCTCAGAGCAACTGCGCAGTTAGTTTTTCAAAGTTTTATGACGAGTGTTGCATAGCGCACATTGGCCTTTTGTGCAACACAAATCTACAGCATTCAAATTACCTGATACCAGCATATAATCCTGTCGGTTAACCGGATAAAAAAGTAACGTTACTATTGCGTCTTACGCTTTTTTAGTAAGTTTGCTTATTCTTTGTTTCCAGATACGGGCGACCTAAGTTCTACTAAAACCCCGTGATGATCATTATTTTAAGAGTGTTTCCGCATTACCAGAAGAAATCTTTCCAGTGCTTCGTAAGAAATGCGTTGCAGAAGCAGAAAATCAGGGCTGGGGCACCTGCGGCCCGCGGACTAAATGCTGCCCGCGTGAACATTTGATACGCCCGCATCAGAATTTTCCTTACGCAAGTTAGAGTACAACATCGCGTCAAAACGAAGCTCCGTGATCAGTAGGTACTTTGATAGTAAGTCAAGAGAAGCCACTCTTCCTCATCGTTAGAGGAAGGTAGAATTTTAAGAAACAATTAATTGATTTTGCCGCCCGCCAGCGCTAATGCACAATTCATGCGGCCCATGACAGTAAATAGGTTCCTCACCCCTGCAGTAAATGATCAAAATGCACGATTTTCTTCATATACGCTCGTACAGTGCATGTGTCAGTATTTACAATAAAATTGTGTTATGATTTTACCATAAATTCATCACACAAATCTCGTGAAATCAGTTGTCTAACAATTAGCGTTTATTATCCGGTTAGCCTTTAGCTAAAATATAAATAAACGGATATATCCATTATCCGGACAGCAAAAACTATCGACATTCGAACTAACCACAAATCTCACAGTTGCGGTTTAAATCAAACACACATCTCAGGAAGCAACAGCTATCCTAGATATAATGTCAACGCTAACTAGCGAATTACATTTGCACTCCAATCTTCCGATTGCAAACAATAAAACATAATCAATTAGTTGCATTTACCAAAACGATGTGGGCTCAACAACTCATATATTCCTTCCTTGCCTTTTGTCAGAGGAGTTAGCTGTTTCGAACGGCAGATTTTGGGCTGTATCTTTGAGAGCCGAAAATGTCACTAACGGCTTATAGAAATACCGCCAAATTTATAGCGTATTTTGCACAAAGATAAACAGAAAAACAAGTCGTACAGTCATCACTGTCGCAAACTGTGCCAGTGGACACAAGGGGGTAACGAATCGTCGAGCCCGGAAAAGGTGGCACTATACGTCAAATGCTGTCAAATATAGTTATGATTCAAGACGGCACTAAATTTAGCAAAACCTTTTGACTCTGGAAAATGCGCACGTTAGATTCGGCGACTGGGTTAAACACAGCGTGTTGTAGCGCCGTAAGGTTGGTCATTGTCATTTCGATTAGGTCGCTGAGCGCTCTTAAAATTTCCGTATTGGTTTGTATCGAAATGCCGCAAACGTAACAACATAAGATATTTCACACACAAAGATAAGATCTTCGATTCCTGTCTCTGTGCATGCACATAAGTAGGTTAATCATAACTTACAACAATCGGGTTTCAAACTGTTAAAATATGAGAAGACAAGCAGCAAGTGCTTGCTTAGAAATACGAAACAGCAAAGTCTTTTCCATGCAATGCTGGAACCTCTGTTTACTTAAACGTGAGCATTCTTACAAGAGGATAACTCGTTGTGTTAGAGCAATTTAACATGACTAAATTAATTAACTAAAACTTGTCATTCTGATACAAAAGTGGAATTTAAAATGGCACCAAACGCAACATCATCATCTAAATGCAAAAACATGCTATGTATGAGCAGGAACAAAAGAAGTAAAAAGACTATTACAAAATTGTAACTTCAGCAACTTTTTACGTTAATGAACATACCGAAGGTGATCGTTAAATGCAACCTGTAAATAAAAGTCCTTCTTCGCAGATAAATTTTGCCGTTTTGAGTTGGTTGATAAATTCCTTGAAACTGACTTTTTGTCGATTATTCATCAAGTAGAAAGAATGTTTACTGCCAATGAATATTATAACCAGTGTATGGCTCAGGGAGTTGAAGCTTTCACGTGAAAAAGAACAGTGGCTAATGGTTGACAATGCCGATTTCCCATTTTTTGTTCAAATTAATATATTTAGCTACTTCAGTTAAAAATTTCTGCACAAGAACATGGCCTTTCAAAGCTGCTTCCTTTTCTGCAAAATAACTTTGAGAATTGATCGACAATTGGAACGAAAGTTCTTGAGACACACGCGACTTGTTTTTTTTCTCTTATTTCACTCAGAAGTGGTTTGCCAGAGAGTTTTTTTTACAAATTCCGGCATTTCAAGTTTCTTGGGTATTTTCGTAATACCGCAAGTATTTGCCATCCATCTATTTTCCTACTTTAGTGCAAAATTTTTCACACGTCTCTTGTGAAAAATGTACATAAATTTCAACATGTTGGATGGTGCAATGGTTTCTCAATGAAAACATATTCTAATCTGCAACTCATGGATGAAAGCAAGATGTGGCCTTTTTACCACAGCTGATTCAATTAGCAGATAATAGTTGTGAATCACTGAGTGGAAGCTCCGGAGGGCATAGAAGAACCAATCTACTGTAAATTGCTGACATCACATCAATATAAAATATTGAGTTTGGCAAAAGACTGAGCAACAATCTAAGCCCTGAAAGCAGCAACGAACTCACAGCCACAGGGTTGAAATGAGTGTCTGAAGTACAACTCTGTCAAAATTCTGACAGGAAATTTCCCAAATGTTTGCAGTATTGATAATTGTCATCTTCTAACCCGACGTACGAAACAAGGTTTAGGTTACCATCATAATATTCCCACAAACCTGGTAACACACATGGGATTCTGCAACCGCACGGTCATTCAGTTCTTTATTATGAGATCAGTCCGACGTTAGTCTCGAAGATTCTTCCACTTTCCTCATTTACCAAAGGTTGGGATATTTGGTTAAAAATTCCAAATAGGTATTTCTTTTTGACGCGTTACTGTAGATATGCAGCAAAATATCCAATAAAAGGTAAAAAACGCGGTTCCTACACCTCAGAACGTCGCAAGCTTCTGGTGGTTGAGGAAAACACACTTGGTCTCCTCGTCCCGTTCCCGTTCACTGAAGAGCTCCATGGAAAGAGTCGAACTTTCCAATCAGAAAACGACAGAAGTACCGACAGCATGTTGATCAACATATTGCTTCCATAAACGACATGTCGCACGTACACAATCTTTTCTTTATTGGTCAGCGCGTATATAGCGTTTGTTGCGTCGGAGGCTATACAAACAATCGCAACAATAGCTGCTCTCTTGATAATGGGCTTTGTTGACATTGTGTTCATGCCTCTGTCCATCATCCTCTTTCGGTGTAAGTTGAGAGGGTAGATCAAAGAAAACAAAAGCAGAATTTGAAAAAGTATGGTGGTACTGACCAGTAGACCCCACTTCAACTTTGTGTCTTTCGTCTTCTGCACTTTCATGCAACCAATGGGTGTAGTGACGTACAAAGGTGAGGTAATGAATGCTACTGCGTTGGCAACTGTCATGCAGATTAGGAGCACCACAGTAAGTTTGTTGAGAACTTGTGCGAGTTTGCTTGTGGTCTGTCGAAGAAGCGGATTCATGTAGAAAAGAGTGTGAACTCTGTACCACAACGTGAAGTAAACAGTGAAGAGGCCCGAAGTGGTGCACATGATCTTTGTCACGTGGTAGAAGAAGCAGAAAGGTTCCTGCATTTCCCACATCAGAGGCAATTCCACGGTCATGTACATCAGCACTGAGATTGCTGTGATCATCGTCATGAGATTAAGAACAGAAGAGTCATTCTTTGGTGATGGACCTCCTCCTGCATAAATACCAAATACACGTTCAGCACCGGAATTCCCATTGCTAAGCTACCTTGACAAATTTTAAATGGTGGAATTGGTGACACTGAGAAGGCAATTCTTGCTTTATAGACAGATAATTTTTCTGACTGAAAAGAGTTTCTGTTAAAATCCTTTATTTCCAACGTATGTGAAATGCAAGTCTGACAAAACATGCAGCCCCAGAAAAGCTTGCTAATTTTGAATTAGTGTTGCGAAGAATAAATATGTACTTTTGCAATATTTTGTACTATTGAATGTTTACTTATCACAGTTTGCAAATATTTAACAATTTGCAAAAAAGGTCAGAGAACATTTACTATACATCTCAAGGGTATTGAACTCGATCAGATAGAAGATGCAGAGAAAAATATCTGCATTGTTCTGCGTAAGTGAGTAGTATCACGGTTTTGCTCATTGAGAAATCAAGGAATTCATGTTAACGAAAGCTTTTCTTTGTTTGAAGACTAAACCAAAGCTCTTAAAAACAATCATTTTCTCGCACATTCTGCTATAAACGCACAACAGGTGAATCTCCTTTTTTCCTCCCACTCATTTGCTTCACAAGCGGAAACTGACAAAAGGGGATTCCAATTGGAGTTTCATGAAGTTCACTAAATAGAGATAAAAACGCTCTAAAAAGTCGTTCTCGCATCTTGTAGTAAAAAGCTCATTGCGGAAATAACTACCAGAAAGTAACTTCAGATCGAACCGTACGATTAACAAAAAGTATCGTCCATATGGATACGATAACTTATAGGTGAAAAGCAAGCAGGCAACAATGCCAACCAAGAAACCCTTCAGCGAATAAATAGCAAGGAAATATGAAAATCATCTTCAAGATGCGTTAAAAATCTGAAATTCCATTCTTCGTAGGACTCTCATTTTACCTGTAAGTTTTTTATTGTATTGATTGTATTGGTCTGTTGACTTCTTCCACGAGAGTAGACCCCTCTTCCGACCAAACGAATGGCAAGAAAACGTCATTAACTAAATATCTTCTTAGGGTTCTATACCACTGTTTAATTAACATTTTGAAGAAAAAGCCCAAATGAAAGTTATTTGGCATCTGCCTTCTGTTATTGGCCAGAGTTCAAGTTGTACGCCGCACATCTCCATTACGAACTTAGAAAACTGTCCTCGTTTATGCGAATATCCCAGTTTTTATTAATCAAAGCGCAATCTATTGATTTGTTCTCGCGTTCGGGCTGCCTTGCTTTGCGGAAACACAATGCTTGTATGTACAGAAAATATCGAACCATGGGATTGCAAAACAAGTTCAGAGCTGTTGATGCACCTGCAAGTGTTTGCGTAAGCTTCCATGAGTCTCTACGTATAAGCGATCATGAGCTTCGAGAACATTCGTTATGTTGTTCATGACTTGAGAGAAAGAAAAGACAAATCAAGGCAAGCCTATGCATTGCATTTGCAAATAAAGCTTTCATACAAACGAAATGCTAATGTTACACCGGAGCAGATAAGGTTGATACATTTCCAGTTACATGTGCAATAACAGTTAATAGCATGATTATGCCACTGTATTACTATTCTTGCCAAACCTATGGGCAACGCGCTTGTAAAGCGAAATTTTTCGAATGTCAAAAAATGTACTGGTTTTGAAAATGTAAGGCAGTGAAGGAGTTGAAGCTGTAGCAACCTGGTCCTGTCATGATACAAATGGAAATCGCCTCAAATAAATGAATTTTCTACCCTAACAAAAGATCACACCGGCAATGTGTTACAGCTGTCGTACGAAAAAGGTGATTACGTCCACAGACCACTAGTGACATTCCCAAAAGGAGTAAAAAAGACAAGTACGAACGAAATGAAATTGAACTGAACTGAAGCAAAGCTTCGGATTATCGCAAAAGTTTGAAAAAGGCGCCGTCTCTTTACAAAATTATCTTACACTGTCACATTTTTGTTGTTGGTAATCGACACAACATTGACTGTTTTTAGTTTTGAAACGGACTTTAATTTCCAAACAATTTGACAATGACATATATTTTAACTTTACATAACCAATCAATGAAATTCAAATTTTTCATTCTTGACATGGTAGTGGTCTAGGAAAATTTAAATGCTGTAGCAAACAGAGTTCTCCGTAACTTTTAAAGCGTAAGAAACTTTTACTTACCTTTTTCACAAGAACACAGGCTGTATCTGAAAATTGACAGAACAACTATCACATATAGAGCAATAGATGCAACGGAACATGAGAATCCGATCGAAAAATATTGTTGAGCTCGGATGGCATTTAAGTCATATTCATCATAGCGTGATGCAACACTTGAATTTGTCACGCCTTCAGTCACAAACGTTGCACTCAAGACATCTGTTGCAAGCGTGGCAACAACCATGTTTTCAGCAACGTTCTTGATTGTATCTGTTTTTATTTACCTGTACAAATGCCTGTCATGGAAAGCAAGTTGATCTTCAACAACACTTTGCCAGTTTCTAACTGTGCTTTCTCTGCACTTGCATCAAATTTTATGCAAAGCAGAAACTTTACCTTCAAAAACTGGACAAAATCAGTTTACATATACACATTTCCTGTTAAGTTATTTCTTGTTTTTTTTTTACTACGGTCACCTGACACGATAACGGCTCTGGTTTTTCGGTGTCGGGGCACAATGTTTATTTTGGAAACGTAAGTATATTACCCTAGTTATGGGCATTAAACTATCGCAGCCATTGCGAGGTTTCCGATCTGCAGCACGTTGATGTGAAAAATGCAAACGAAACTAAAAATATCATCCTATATGCGATGTAAGTTGGGTCTCGCAACTGCATGGCTAGAATTAGATTCTCATCAACGCTTATACCTTTGTTTTCAGCAAAACATTAATTGCCGCTGGCAAAAAACGCAGGAAACACTTTAGTTTGAGAAGTGATCTCCATTCACTAAGTTTTATACCACGCATTTAATCAGCATTTGGCTGCCAAGTTATCCATAGGAAAAGATTACTTAGCATTTCAACATCAGACCTTTCTTGCTCAACGCAGCTCAACTGTCTGAAAAATTTCCGGTCATCAAGCCAAATGGTGCATCCTAAATATACGATGCACAGGTACTTTGGCATGTGAGACGCGTTTGCTAAATGTTTGACGAAGCAAACATCAGAAGTTTCAAAACGTGCGATTTCGATTCATGATATGATGCAGTTCCACCAAAGGAAATAACCATTCAATAGGATTCCTGGGGTGATTTCCCGAAGTAAGATCGCTTGAGTCGCACATTTGCGTGAAGCAGGGTTTGTCCAACTTCTTTAGCCACGGACCACCAAGTCTTGTTACTTCTCTTCGTAGAATACTAAGAAGTAAGAGTAAACTTCACAAAGTTTCGACCTTTCCAAAGACGACTTTTTGATGGAATCTGAATGAGAATATTTGTTTTATGATACGTAGTTTCGTTAGATTTCGAAGGAAAATTGTTAAAGCGCATGTGCAATTAAAACCTGAAATTATTTCTTTCGTAGAAATTCAGAAAAATACTGTTTATTCTTCTCATGACGAACTTTGGTGGTTGAAAGTTCATTTTCTTGCAGATTTTTTCGACAAACCGAACTGCTTAAATTTAAGTTTACACGGTCTATCCGAAATTATTATAACAGCAACTTTAAAATTAACTTCAATTGACTTGACGAAAAATTTATTTGGTTGAAAAATACGTTTCAAACGAAGTTTTATATAACTTTCATTCTGTTGGTTAATCTCCATTGAAAATTAGGATTTTTCAAGAAATGTTGACACATTTAACTTATTTGCAGTTATCACTTCGAAATTGCTTCCTAGAATTCGGCGTAAATGATTATTATAACTGGGTAGTCAATTCATGGGGTTTGTGGCTGAAAATGAACCAAAAACATCGTCCATCCTGTACCATAAAGAAATGTGATAGCGCCGCGATACATAGCCTCTTCGTTGCAGGTGCAGTGTTTTCCGCATCACTGCGCTTGCAGTAGACTAAATGCTAGGCCTCTCCTGCACAAACGTGCCTACAGCAACGCCTGCCTGCGGTATCCCTTATATCACAAAAATTGCTGCGTAAATTACGCGATTGGTGTGTCCAATGTTATAATTTGGGCAGTTACTAGCATGAAATGCGCAAAATTAATCAAACACATCACGCATCGGTCGCTCTGCGTGTGACCAAGGACCACCTTCGGGCTTTGGCAGAGGGGCCGATTAGAAAAATTCGCGAATTTCGACCAGCAGATATCCACAAGTGGAAGCCCCACGTTGAGACCGCTACGCATCTGGGGAGGACAATGGGGACAGCACAGAGTGCTTCTACTCTGTGAGACTTGAAAGCCACACGTAAAGCAATCTTGCCATAAGCTTGTTCTTGGTAAGCGGAACATCACCTCACTCAGAACAGAGCACGAACTGGTCGAGGAAGCCAAACGATATTCCCCGGATGTTGTTGGAATCTCTTCGAGCGTCGTGGTCCTAACAATGTTGAATTGGACGGTGAGTGGAAACTCTTCTCCTTCGGCGTTGAGCAAGGATAGTTTACACAGACTGGAGTGGGTATACTTGTAATCCCTCAACTGGCAAATTGTGTTGATTAATGGATTCCACTTGGAGGAAGGGTGTGCAATTTGAGGTTGAATTGTTAGACCGCTCCTTGTGTTTGACACGGTATACGGCCCTAACTCCAATGCATTGTACCCGGAATTCGTGGAAGAAATTAGTGATGCCCTGTGAAGGGTTATAACTAACAAACAGTGGCGATTCTAAGAGGTTGCCTGGGTGGGCCATGTCCCTCCAAATTTTTGGCTGGCCTGGCCCCCAGCTTATCCCCCTAGTTGTGTGCTTCATCTCACGTTCAAGTTCGTTTGATTGACATATACTGCATAGGGCAGGGTTTCTCAACCCCTGTGCAGTTAACTGCATAGGACAGGATACTAAATAGTTCTTCCGCGATATTTCAAAACCTAAAAGAAAGTTAGGTATTTTTACTGATGAGTATGGGACCACAAGTGTTGAGAGCCTTTGGAAGGGGGCACAAACCATGAAAGTTTGAGAACCACTGGCATAGTGCATTGAATAGTCGTTGACCCAGGCCTGCCGCATGCGGCCCGCGAGAGCTTTTTTGTGGCCCGTGAGAACTTTCTCAATTGCAGAAAATGTTGCAAAAGCCCGACTTCGGGTATAATTAATTGTCGTTCCAGAATCTTTTCCAGATTACTGTACAAAGGAAATAGACTTTTGCGGCCCGCGGACATTTTAATTTGATCAATTTGGCCCTTCAAGCTTTCTGATTTGTTCAGGCCTGCCTTAACCTATCCACTCTGCAGATGGGTGTTAGGATACACTTGTGATAGTAGTTGCATAACATTGTTATTGTTACACCACAATCAAAAAGTGTCCGTAACGAATCACAAAAACGGATTAGTCAGTCGTCACCAGTCTGGTGGCAAATGGTTATTTAAAAAAAATTTTGCTCTGTAGTAAGAATATTTTGATGAAACCAGTTGGTTGTCAACTGCCTCCTTGTCTCTGTGTCAGGATGGAATTCTTGGTTGGAACAATTTCGCTTTCATGTGGATTGTTTTCACTTTCGTGCAGCTGTTTTCGTTCATGTGGGACCGGCACAGTTGTTTACGGGAAATGCTGTTTCGTTTCACACGTGTATAGTGTTGTGGAAGTTAAATGATTAGCACAGAATATTCGACGTAGCAATGTAAGTGTGCAATTTCGTATTGTGCCGTTTCGGTCTCTCTAGCGAATAATAACGCTAGGTCATATTTAACGATATTCACAAGCCTATGTTGGGATTGATAGGGTTAATCATGGCAAATTAATCTTCAAACCAAGGGGAAACCACTATGCAAGATGGACATTTGTGTTAGCCCCCTACTTTTTCCTTGACCCCGCAGTGGTCTCCCTACTTTTATAATTCTAGAATCGCCACTGCTAACAAATAGGCTACACGATCCTTTCGGGAGACTTCAAAGCACACCTTGGGAACGATGCCGCGTGGTACGGAAGGGTGTGATCGGCCGACGTGGTGATACTGACGTTAATGATAACGGAATGCTGCAAACTGTGCTGTAACAACACGCAGTGCGTAATGAACACTTTCTTCTGACACAGAGATTTGCGCAAGTACACCTGGTGCAGAGATTGGTTGAGTCAATGGTTGCTCAATAATTTCCGTGTAGCTCAATAATTTCGTGTCAAACAAAACGAGTGCAGAACTGTCGACCGATCACCACCTTGTAATCTGTAACTTACGTCTTGAAAAACCATCAGGGCCTGTGCAGGGCGACGTGGCCCTACTGAATAAAGTGGGAGTTCTTGGCAGGTAAAATGTAAGAATGACTTTTGTAGACAGCGTATCGTTCTTGTGTCGAAAGTTCCCGGTATGCACAGAGGACTCGGGGGTAGAGTGGCAGCAAAGCAGCTGTGTAGATTCATCTGGTGCCCTGGTATGTGGACGGAAAGGACTCGGTGCGTCAGTAATGACACAACAGTAACAAAGTGGTAGAACCAAGAGGTGAAAGATGCTAGCACTGAAAGTAGCCTATAAGGCATGGTTTCAGATGAGAGCCGATTCTTCTTTGCATTCGCGGTACATTTTGTCGCGAAAATCTGCAGACCTCACGGTGAAAAAGACCAAAATGCAATCTTGAGAGAATTGCGGACATAAACTGGATTCCAATTGCTGGCAAACCATCCAACGTTTTGGCGGCAAAAGATCTCGTGCTGCCACATAGAGCCATCAAAAACGTAAATTGCTATTTTACTCAGGAATGAGGAGGAAAACCTTGGAAGATGGGAAGAGTATTTCCAAGATAACCCAGTACTATCACACCATCAGACACACAGGATGTACCTTTGTGTGAGGAAAATGCAATCACTGCAGATGACATCTTCCTAGCTGTCAAAACACTGAAGGCTGTAGACTGCGATGAAATCACCGACATGAAATGCTCAAAGCCTTGAATCGAGGAGATCTATGGCTGACTTTAGTGTGTCAAGTGGCCTGGTCTTGTTGGAGGGCACTGAACGATTGGCAAACTGGGGTGATCATCCCGACTCACAAAAAGGAAGACAGGAGAGAATACACCAATCATCGCCTTAGTCTCCCTGCAAAAATGTATGCCAATTGCCTTGGAAAAAATTCTGCAAAATAATTGAACCAATGCCGGGTGATACCAATGCAGTTTTCTGTAGCATGTCAGACCAAATTTTCACTTCCCAGCAAACATTCAGGAAATCTTCGGAGTATGCCAAAGACCGCTACACAGGTTTTGTCTACCTCTATGGGGCGCCGTTCGTAAAAATATTATATCTGACAGATTTAGCACAAAAACTGCTGTCTCTGCGCATATTTAGCTATCTCTGCGCAGAGATAGCTATCTCTGCCCAGAGATAGCTAAATGCGTGCAGAGATAGCTATCTCTGCGCAGAGATAGCTAAATGCGTGCAGAGATAGTATCTCTGCGCAGAGATAGCTAAATATGCGTAGAGATAGCAGCTTTTGTGCTAAATCTGTCAGTTATAATATTTTTACGAACGGCGTCCCATATACCTCGAGAAAGCACACGACCGGGTTCATCGTGAAACGCTTTGGAAGTGTTGCGGGAGTAGTGTTGACGGCCGCCTGTTACTGGACCTCAAATCATTGTGTTCACGGTGAGAAGTTTGTGTCCTTGTTGGCGGAGTTAAATCACAACCGTCGGACAAGGATGCGTGTTGTGAACACTCCTCTTCGAATTGGACAGAAAGTAAAAAATTTTCTGCTCTGCATTCAAATTCAAACAGAATCTGCTTGAACAAGCTTGTACGGCTAACGGTGCATAGTGTTGCTTGAAATCGATTATCTAATACCATTAAAAATGTGCTGATTGATTTAAACTCTTGACCGGCGTAGGGGCTAATTAGTTAGAAATTGAAGATTGAAGAACAATGGCCGGAGTGATGTCACAAGGAAGAGTTCAACAAGCCGAAGTCACAGATTGTTCACATGTTTATTTCACTCATACGCAAAATCATTATAAAAAATGCAGAGAACTCAAGTAAATCAAAGAAAGCCACGCATAAATGAAACAAATGACCTTCATACCACGTGAAAATTTTAAAGCTCAAACAACTGAGAACGTTTAGATTGCAAAAGCTTTTTGCAGACGATGCACGGAAGGTTGAGGAAAACACAAGTGGTTTGATTGTCTGCCAGGCTAACTGATTACGAAAATTAGGAAAATTAATTAATACGAAAATATATTTTCAAAGTGAAATTCGAACAAACATCGCAAGATGTGTATAGTGTTGAATATCTTTGAAGGTACTTTTGTAAGCCATGCAAACGCAATAAATTAAGCCGCTTTCAAAACATGGCTCGGGCGAGGTAAGAACGGAAAATCACTTCAGCATCTTGCCAATATAGTCAAGTTCAAATGATCGCGTAATCACTGCGAGAGAGTGGACAAAACAATTTAAAAAATTTCTGACAATTCGCCCAACGCTGACTGAATCAGCACTCCACGACAGCGGATCTCTTGGAAAACTTGTGTTCCATGAGCTTCTTCAAAATGATCCACTGAACAATAAACACGGCGCATCGCAAGTTCATTTCAATCCTTTCGTCACATATTGCTCTTTATTATCTGACAATGAGCGTGAATGTTTTTTGAACGGTGTTGGCCAAAATTCCCCTTTTGAATAAAACACTTGTTTTTTACCAATCCAAACCTTTCTGACATGGCTGGATAGTGGATACCTCCTCCTAGATCACTCCCTAAATACGCTTTTACTCAGTGGCGTTTCTGAAACGAAGTAAAAAGAGTTAGTGTTCCGTGATTACAAGTTTGACAAACCCTGCTTCACGCAAATGTGCGACTCAAGCGATCTTACTTCGGGAAATTACCCCAGGAATCCTATTGTATGCTTATTTCCTTTGGTGGAACTGCATCATATCATGAATCGAAATCGCACGTCTTGAAATCTCTGGTTTTCGCTTCGTCAAACATTTTGCAAACGCGTTTCAAGTGACAAAGCACCTCTGCATAGTGTTTTTAAGATACACCATTCGACTTGCTGGAAAGTTTTCAGACAGTTGTGCTGTGTTGAGCAAGAAAGGTTCGAACGAATGTGTTTACTGTGTTTTTGTCAGAGGCAATTAACGTGTTGTTGAAAACGCAGGCATAAACGTTGATAAGGATCTAATTTTTGCCTTGCAGTTGCTAGACCCAGCACCGCATAGGATGAAACTTTTAGTTTCATTTGCAGGCTATACATCAATTTGCTGCAGATCAGAACTTTTGCAAAAAGACAAGAAAAAAACTTAACATGAAATACCTGGAATTAAAATAATTTTATGCGGTTTTCCAAGATAAATTTTCTGCTTTGCATAAAATTTGATGCACGTGTAAAGCGCACAGTTAGATAAAAATAAACTTTTGTTGAAGATCAACTTGCTTTCCATGACAGGCATTTGTAAAGGTAAATAAAAACAAATATAATCAAGAACGTTGCTGAAAACATGGATGTTGTCACGTTTGCAACAAATATCTTGAGTGCAAGGCTTGTGACTGAAGGCGTGACAAATTCAAGTGTTGCATCTCTTTATGATGAATACGACTTAACGGCTATCCGAACTCAACAGTATTTTTCGATCGGATTCTCATGTTCCGTTGCCTCTGTTGCTCTATATGTGATAATTGTTCTGTCAATTTACAGATACAGACACAGACTGTGCTCTTGCGACAAAGGTATGTCAACGTTTTTTACACTATTACAAAAAGTTACACTGCATTCTATTTACTACAGCGTTACAAATTTGCTTAATCCACTACCATGTCAAGAATGGAAAATTTGAATTGCAGTGATAGATTATGTGAAGCTGAAAATTCTGCTGTATCAATTTGTTTTACCAACAACCAAAAATGTCAACGAGAAATATAATTTTGTAAAGAGACTGCACCTTTCCAAAAATTTGCAATATCCTAAACTTTTGCTAAGGCAGAAAAATCATAAAATGAAGGCAACTTTGATTTCTACCACGACGACCACTTCTTTCCCATCGCTACCTGACAGGTTCAAAACCAGTACACTACCTGGCATTCGAAAAAGTTGCTTTCCAAGCATGTTGCCGATATGTTTGGCAGCAATAGCAATACAGTGATAAAATTATACTTTATTGCCCATGCAATTGGAAATGTATCAACCTAATTTGCCCGGGTGTAACATTGTTGCCCATGCAATAATAACAGCCATTATTGCCCATGCAAATGGAAATGTATCAACCTAATTTGCCCGGGTGTAACATTAGCATTTCGTTTGTATGAAAGCTTTATTCGCAAATGCAATGCGTAGGCTTGCCTTGATTTGTCTTCTCTTTCTCTCAAGTCGTAAACAACTCAAGTCATAACGAATGTTCGCGAAGCTCATGATCGCTTACGTAGAGACTCATGGAAGCTTGCTTAGCCACTTGCACGTGCATCAACAGCTCTGAACTTGTTTTGCAACCCCGCGGCTCGATATTTTCTGTACTTACATGCATTGTGTTTGCGCAAAGCAAGGTAGCCCGAACGCGAGAAAAAATAAGACGGCACTTTGATTTATAAAAACTGGGATATTCGCGTAAACGAGGACATTGTGCTTAGTTCGTAATGCGGATTTGCGGCGCACAACTTGAATTCTGACCAATAACGAACGAGAGATCAAGTAACTTTCATTTGGACTTTTTGTTCAATTTTCTAACTGAAACGTGTTGTAAAACACACAGGTAACATGTGAAATCAACGAAGAGCTGCGATTGATTAAGTCATTTTTACTATGATTCGCTGGTGGGAAACACCTGCGACATTGGGACAAATGTCGTGTAACATGTCCATGAATTTCTGACTTTAATTTGTAATCTTCGTTTCTTGCTCACATGGGTTCTGTCAAATTTTACCCAGAAATTAGGACTTGAGAAAAGCGTCGGTAAAAACACCAAAACCGAATAAAATTATGCCCAACTTATCCAGTAGCGCATCCAAGAATTTTGTTCGGAAGTGTCCAGTCAATGACGTCGTCAGGCACTGACGTAGTCTTGAGTCCGACTGTTCCTTCCGTTTATTTTCTGACAATTGAAAACTGGTATAAAGCACCAGTCAAAATCATAGCGAGTTTCCTTCAGGAAGGACCATGGCTTCTTCGGCCTCATTCTGGCTGTGCTACTGAACTTATCTAGGATTTCAAACTTTGATCAATTCCAAAAAATACCAGAAATATGGACGAAGTTCTTGCGAAAATTTCCGTGTTCTGAAAGACTTAGCGTGTTTTTCGCAAAATATTTGTTGAGTTTGCGCACCTCTTAAACTTCATGGAAAATATTTAAGAAAGAGTGGAAAACCAGAACTAAATGCGGTCCGAAGTTGGTCAACATTGAAATTTTAAAATAGTCCACATCACTGGAAGGTCCTTGACGTGAGTTCAAACCTACTTTAAGCTGACGGCTCAGGGTCACATCAGAAACGTTGTAAGGTTGTGCGTAGCAGGTGGTGTGATTGCAACAAGCACGCGTCGGATTTCGACAGCACAGCACCGTGCCTAAATTTATGAAAACTCGACTGTCTTCTAATGTCGACAATCTTATTTTGTTTTAGAACATTATCGCTGGTATGTTTAT